>Ga0180007_10000755_pt1 | contig 50357 bp, 80 predicted proteins | sample MM_PC_MetaG_FD_121122 | JGI IMG/M metagenome (GOLD analysis project Ga0180007, IMG submission 121122) | Groundwater microbial communities from the Aspo Hard Rock Laboratory (HRL) deep subsurface site, Sweden - MM_PC_MetaG | ecosystem: Environmental > Aquatic > Deep subsurface > Groundwater... | reverse complement strand
TCGTTTTATATCCTTCCCTCTTAAAATAGGCTTAATAATTTCAGCACTTTTGTGATCTTTGGCAATCAATTCATCTTTCTTTTTGCCATCAATAATAAATGCTTCGTTAAATCCTGTTAAAACCCCACGATTTATTTTTATATCCAAATCTTTGAGTGGTGTTCCAATTTTTTCTATTTTTTCTTTAATTTGTTGCTCAATAGGATTTAAGATTATCCAAGCATCTGAACTAAATTTTGAAAGCTTGATTTTATTTTGTTGAATATAGTTTTCTAATGAATTTTTTTCTTTTGCTAAATCAACTTTTACATTACAAGCAAGACAAGAAAGTTTTTCGGATTTGTTCTTTTGGAATAATAAAATATTGGTATCAACAGTAGCAGTTTCAAAAACTCCAGGACCTAAATCAATTAACAGTTTCGGATTAGTGTTATGAATAAAATATTCTCTCAATTTTTCTCCATAACCAGCTCTCATCCATTTATTGGATGTGATAAAGCAAAGATGACTATTATCGCTTAACAATTGATTACCTTTTTCGTAAAATAAAGCATAAATATCACCTGTTCTGGCAAAACTTTGATATCCTGAATTTTTCAATTGATCAGCCAAAAATCCACTATTTTTTTGTAATTGAATATACGGCGGATTCCCAATCACTATATCAAATCCACCTTTTTCTTTAAATACATCACTAAACTCAAATTCCCAAAAAAATGGTTTAATATTTTTATGACGAAGTTTTTTGATTTCTTGTGTTTCTTCATATTCAGAAATTAAACTATTACCTTGCATTATTTTATATTCAAGGTTTGGCAATGGGTGTGGTGTTTCTTCATCTACTATCAAAGCCAACCAAAGGCGGAGTTTTGCTATATCTACTGCTCCAGGATCTATATCAACTCCATAAATAGAGTGTGTAATGGTATGTTTTTTTAATTCATAAGCTGAAATATCCTTTTTAAGATAAACATTTAAAACTTTTCTTGCTCTCACAATTTCATTTATCATTCCAAGAGGAAAAGCACCAGAGCCAACAGCAGGATCAGCAACTTTTATATTTTGCAGTAAATTATCAAGTTCATTTGCTTTATTTTGTATAGATTTAGGTAAAAGTGATTTATAAGTTTTATCTTGATATTTATCAATGCCATATTTTTTATCTCGTTCTTCTTTCCTTTCCAAATAGATTTTATCATTTTCTATTATTCTATCACCCTTTTGGATAAAAAGTTCTAAATCTTTACGAGAGATTTCATTTTTCGTTTCTGTCTCTAAATAGTTTATTAAGCTCTCTTGACACATATAATGCACAATCTCACGAGGAGTATAAAAAGTTCCTTTGCTTTTTCTATCTTTGATATCTAGTAAGCTTTCAAAAACCTTTCCTAGCATTTCAGGATCAATAGCAACTTCTTTTTCTAAAGGTTCATTTTCACTTACTGTAAAATTATATCTATCAAAAATATCTAAGATTCCAGTTCCAGTATCACCAGTTTTTTTATCTTTGAAATCATTAGAAAAAAGTTCATCAGGAATAACAATGTCAGTAGTTTCCCAACTATAATTAAGCATTGGTTCAAAAAGTCCACCATTTAGAAATGGCATTCTGCAATTATTCAACCTTGGATAAATTGATTCTTTGCCTCTATCTTGAGTGAAAGCTTCATAAAACAGAGGTTCTAAAATATCATTAAAAAAATTGTCCCCATATTTTTTTCTTGTTTTAAATAATTCTCTTAAAAACTTTTTTGATCCTTCTCCCCATTTTTTATCAGGAGCTACTCCAAACCACCCTTTTTGTTGTAAAAAATATAGAAAAACAATTTGTCCTAAAGTTTTTTTAGCAAAATCAACTGTAGAAATTTCTTTTTCTTCAAAATCTTTTTTAATTACTTCATCTTTTTTTAATAAACCATCTAAATGCTCTTTTAATTGAAAAAACAACTCTGTGTATTGACTGCTAAAAGTTTTTTCAATGAGCTTTTTTGCTTCTTGTTTATTCATAATCATTTTACCTTAAAATATTCAGAAAGTATTGTTCTTTAGAATATGTTTTGTGTCAATTATACTTCTTTTTTATATATAATATAATTTATTTTTATATACAAAGCTAAACTTAATATGGCTTGTGAAAAATATAGGTTTTTTATAATAATTTTATTATTGACAAGTAGATATTTTCCGATAATATAGATTAAATAAAAGGAGTTAGCGATGACAGATAAAGAAAAAATAGGAAAAATGATAAAGGCAGAAAGAAAAAGAAGAAAGATAACTCAAACACAATTAGCAGATAAACTCAAAACGAATAGAACATCTGTTAGTGATTGGGAAAAAGGTAAAGCATTACCTGTTGCTACTCTTTTTGTGGCACTGGTTAAAGAATTAAAATTAGACGTTTATAAAATGTAAAAATCATTAAATAAAATAAGCTAGAAAATCGGCAAAATTTTCTAGCTTGTTAAACATTTTACACGAAAGGATGTTTATATGGATAATTATACCATAGAACTGTTTTGTGTCAATTATACTTCTTTTTTATATATAATATAATTTATTTTTATATACAAAGACATATTAAGTTTGGCTTGTGAAAAATATAGGTTTTTTTATAATAATTTTATTATTGACAAGTGTACATTTACGTCATAAAATAAACTAAAAAGGAGTAGGCAATGGCAGCTAAAGAAATAATAAGTAAAGCAATAAAAGAAAAAAGAACAGCAAAAAAGTGGACACAGGCATATTTGGCTAAAAAGTTAAATGTTGCGAGAACAACGGTTACTGACTGGGAAAACTGTAGGTCTTTGCCTGTTGCTACTCTTTTTGTGGAAGTAATAAAAGTGTTAGATTTAGATGTTAAGAAAATGTAAAAATCATTAAATAAAATAAGCTAGAAAATTTTGCCGATTTTCTAGCTTGTTAAACCTTTTACACGAAAGGATGTTTATATGAGTTATTATACCATAGAACATGTTTTGTGTCAATTAGAAAATGTTAAAAAAACTACAGAAGGTTATAAAGCTTCTTGTCCTTGTCATGATGATAAGACTCCTTCTTTATCAATAAAACAAGGAGATAGAAAGGTTTTACTGCACTGTTTTGCTGGTTGTAAATATGAAGAAATAGCAAAAAAATTACAAATAAAAACAGAGGTGAAATCAACTGCACTTGAATATTTTTCTTCGAAAAAGAACATTCCAATAGATTTTCTAAAATCACTTCACATAACAGAGGCTCATTCCAAACTTATCATCCCTTATAGATATTCCAATAATAAATCTGCTAGAAGTAGAGAACGATATGCCAATGGTGGTTTTATATGGGAAGTGGAAAAAAAAGAGATTATTATCTATGGTTTATGGAGGGATCAAAAAGACTACTGTATTATTGTAGAAGGTGAAAGTGATTGTTGGACACTCTGGTATAATAATTTTAATGCTTTAGGTGTTCCAGGTTCAACAATGTTTAAATTGATTAAGCTAGAACAATTAAATCAGTTCAATGATATTATAATTATTGAAGAAAGTGATAGTGCTGGTAAAGTATTTGCATTCCAAACAAAGAATCATTTAAGAAAAATAGGCTATAAAGGCAAAATATATATTATTCAACTTGGATATAAAGATGCAAGCGAAATGTATTTGGCTGAGGATAATTTCAAAGAGGAGCTTGATTGCATAATAAATGAAGTTAAGGCTAAAAAGACTTGCTTAGAGGAGGCTATTGAGGTTAATCCATTTCCTACTTTTATATTTCCATCACCATTTAAAGAATTTATCGAACAATGTTCAGAGGCTTTTGGTTGTGATGATGCTTTTGTCGCAACACCAATACTTGCACTTTTAAGTTCCATTGTTGGTGGTTCGAAAAAAATAAACATTACAGGTGAATGGTTTGAATCTGCAAGTCTGTATATTGCGTTAATTGCTCAACCTGGTAGCATGAAAACTCCAATTGCCAATTTTATTAAGAGTTTTATATCTGAGATAACAACAAGCCTTGATGAAAAAAATGCTCAAGAGGAAAATAGATTCGAGAAGGATAGTATAAAATACAAGATTGATCTTGAAATTTACAAGGCAGAAACTAAAGGTGGTAATCCAAACTTTCCTTTTCCAGATCAAGTAGCTCCAAAAATAATGCATGATTTCTTTTTAGAGGATACAACAACAGAAGCTTTAGCTGAACGACTATATTATAATCCAAAAGGAATTCTTCTTTTTAAAGATGAGTTAGTCTCCTGGATAACTTCTTTTAATCAATATAAAGGTGGTACAGGTAGCGACAAGCAATTCTTTTTGTCTGCTTGGTCTAATTCTATGACTTCAGTAGCAAGAAAGAGTAAAAGAACTAAAATAACCAATAAACCGTATCTTGTTGTTTATGGTGCAATACCTCCAGATCAATTAGATGTTTTCACTAAACAGGATAATGATGGATTTATAGACAGGATACTTTTTTCATTTCCAAAACCTTTTATGAAAACTTTTCGAAGCTATAGGATAAATAAGAATATCTTAGTAGGAATACAAAATAGGATTACTGATTTTTACAGTGATGAAATGGAAGAAACTTTCACAGTATCAGAAGAGGGAATTCTTTATTTTGAGGATTGGTGCAATAGGTTATACGAAGAAGCTTTTATCGAAGAAGGTAAAATGAAGGGGTTTCTGAACAAGTATCATGGTCAAGCTGGAGCAATAACTCTTATTTTAGCGTATATCAATAATAGAAAAGAAGCTAATGTGTCAGATGTAGCACATGCAATCCTAGCGGTAGAGTATTTTAGAAAATGCACTGAGAATATCTTTAAAAAAGAAAAACTATCAAAAGATGATAAGCTAATCAAAAAAATAATCGAATATTGTAAAGCAAAAAATAAAAAATCAATTTCTACTAGAGACATTGTCCGTAATAATATTTGCAATATTCAAAAGAGCATAAAAGCTTTTGATCTTTTGAATAAAATGCAAAAGTATAATTTGGGGCGTTTAGAAAAAAAGAAATTTATTTTTTATGATTAATATTAAATGTCGGTTAATTATAAAAAATTAACCGACATTTCTAATACATTAATTATGCTATGATATATTGGACATTGAACGCTCCCACTATAAGATTTGTCGGCAAAGTGTCGGGGTATAGTTATTTGCATAGATAGCTGTGGCATATAAACATATGTGCGTTTTGTCGGGTTGTCGGTATATTCATATAATATGCTTTTAACTTTTAAAATATATATATTATATAAACTATTTATATTTCTATACACTTTAAACTAGCCGACAAACCGACAAAATTAGCATAATATTGTGTTATATATTGTTTTAAGCAAATAATTTTGTGCCGACACTTTACCGACAAAAATTCTTAGATATAGTATTTTAGCTGTTTTAGTCAAACATGTTTATGCCGACACTTTTTTATAACAATAAAAATATAGTTGTCATTGGTTGTCAACCTTGGCAACCAATGAAAGCTTAGAAATTATTGAGTAGTAGTCAAAAGGTTGTCAGGTTGTCACTTTTTTCTATATTTCGAATAAAAACTTGTGACATTGCGACAAAACGAATAGAGGTATTTAATTTGTTAGCTGTTAGGTGTCGCAAAAATCTCGCAGAAATAATAACATTTTTTTTAATAGGAGACAGAGATGAAATCAGATTTAAAAGATAGGCTTGCCGATTTTTTAGAGTTTTATAAGACTATAGAAGGGTATGAGAAAGGAGAAGGTCAGCTTTTTATAAATAGATTATTTGTTTTATTTGGTTTTAAAGACGCCACTGATGCAGGTGGTAAATTCGAATACAGGAATAAATACAATAAGACAACAAAATTTGAAGATTTCATATTAGTTGATAAGATTTTAATAGAGATGAAATCAAGGAAATTTCCCTTGAAAAAAGCTGTATTGCAGGCAAGGGAGTATTGGAATCGAAGTTATAAAGGTGATAAAACAAAATATGTTATGTTGTGTAACTTTGATGAGATTTGGATATTTAACTGGTTTGAACAGGATAGAGAATTATGCAGGTTCGCAGTAAAGGATATTGCAGAGTATTGTCAAAACAACTTATCCTTTTTATTCAAGGAATATGCTGAACCTATCTTTGAGAATAATGTAGAGAAGATCACGACTGAGGCAGTAAGTAAATTAATTGAGATATATCATTCCTTATTGGATAGAGAAGTGGCTAATAAAGATGCGGTACAAAAATTCATATTACAATTACTTGTTTGTTTATTTGCTGATAGCATTGGTTTGTTCCCTAAAAAGGGATTCTTTGGTGAGTTGATATTAGAGTGTAAAAAGCAGGGTTCAACATATGATTTGTTTAGATACTTGTTTATAGAGATGCGTACACCAGGCATAGCAAGTGCAGGTAGATTTAAAGGTGTAGATTATTTTAATGGTGGTATCTTTAAAGAGATAACTCCTATAGAACTTAATGAAGAAGAGTTATTATTATTAGAAAAGGTATCTCATTGTGATTGGAGTAAAATAGAGCCAGCAATTTTTGGAAATATACTAGAGTATAGTATGGATAAAAAGCAACAACATGATACTGGTTCACATTACACTTATGAACAAGACATAATGAAAATCATTCGACCAACTATTATCGAACCTATAATGAAGCAGATAAAAGATACTAAGTCTATAAGAGATTTAAAAATGTTAAGAACATCATTAGGTAAATTAAAGATCCTTGATCCTGCTTGTGGCAGTGGTAATTTTTTGTATATTGCATTAAGAGAATTGAAAAGTTTAGAGTTAGAAATTATTAATAAAATCGAAACAATAAGCAAGAATTCCAATAAATATTTGTATGATGATGATGGTAGTGTAGCTACTTATTCGCTTATTGAAACTACACAGTTTTATGGTATGGACACTAATAAATTTGCTGTAGAGTTAGCAAAGGTAACACTTTCTTTTGGTAAAAAAACCTTTAATGATCTATTTTGTAATTATGCAGAAAACAGTTATAGATCTTTTGTAAATAAAACTTTACCATTTGATGATTTGGATAAAAACATTGTTGTGCAGGATGCTTTATTTAGTGAATGGATTAAGGCAGATATTATAATAGGGAATCCTCCATTCTTAGGCGGTAAACATTTAAAAAACACACTAGGAGATGAATATGTTAAAGAATTAAAACTTAAGTTTCCTGAAGCTAAGGGTCAAGCTGATTTTTGCACTTTTTGGTTTCAAAAAGCTCATGACAGTTCAGCTAGAAGAATAGGGTTAGTTGCGACTAATTCAATATCACAGGGTCTTTCAAGAGATGCTAGTTTAAAATACATTATAGATAGAAAAGGTATTATTATAAATGCTATTTCAAGCCAAAAATGGAGTGGTAGTGCAAGTGTTCATGTTAGTATTGTTAATTGGGTAAAGAGCAAAAAGGATATATGTTCTATTTTTCTTGATAATGAGAAGGTAGACTTTATAAATTCATCTTTAAGAAATGAATTAGATTATACAGATGCAAAAATTATTACTGAGAATTTAGGAAAATCTTTCCAAGGGTGTGAATTAGCTGGAAAAGGGTTTGTAATTTCAGCAGAAAAAGCTAGAGAATGGATAAAGGAAGATAAAAAGTATGAAGAGGTTTTAAAGCCAATGATTGATGGCATGACGATTGTGTCTCCAAGTAAGAGTCTTGATTGGGTAATTGATTTTAATGAGATGTCTTTAGAGGACGCTAGTCTTTATACTTTGGCTTTTGAACATGTAAAAAAATCTGTAAAACCTGAAAGAGATAATAATAAAGAATTATCAAGAAAAACTTATTGGTGGAAGTTTGGAAGAACTAGGCCAAAAATGAGGAAAGCATTAGAAGGTTTGAAATGTTATTTTTGTTTACCTAAGATTGCAAAATATACAATATTTCAACCTATAGATATTGGAATATTGCCTTGTGAGGCTAATATGGTAATAGCAAGTGATGATTTTTTTGTTTTGGGTATCTTAAATTCAAAGATTCACTTAGATTGGGTATTGGTTCAGCGTTCTACACTAGGACTAGCACCAAGATATACTAATACCACTTGTTTTATGACATTTCCATTTCCTTCGAATGTAGATGAAGATAAAAAGCAAAAGATAAGAGCAGTAATGAAAAGATTAAATTCTTTTAGGTTGGAGATGTGTCTTACAAAAAAGTGTATAATAGCTTCTTTTTATAACGACTTTTATCAAGAACCAGGTAGTGAACTCTTTAAGCTACATAAAGAATTGGATAAATCTGTATGTGATGCTTATGGCTGGAAATATAATCCAGAGGCTAACTATAATAGTCAGCTATATGAATTAAATCAGTTATCGGAATAAAGAAAAGCCTTTTACTGTGGAAAGTAAAAGGCTATCTCGTTACATTAAATTTTATTTTTTTAAAAGGCTATTATCGACCAAATTGTGTTCTTGTAGCTTCGAGTCAACGGCTTATAGTACAAGACTATAAGCTTATCAATACTTCATAGCTGATATATGGATGGTTGACTAAGCACCCTGCTTCAGTTACATTTTTGTTTTCCTTTCAAAAATTTTTGATTTACAACTTCTTTATTACATCCTTAAATGAAATCTAATTTTTTCGTCCACGCTTGGTGCATCTATTGTTATAGTGTTTAGTTCTTTGTCTGTATATTTTAATATTTCATAAAGTATTGACAAACTTTTCTTTACTGTTCCGCTAAGAGATTTTTCAGCTATGATGTCTTTTATGGTATTAATTTTGTTTTCTGTTTCTTGATCTATCCTAATTGTAAATGTTTTTATCCCTTTTGTTTTATTTGTTTTTTCCTGCATTTTTCACTCCTCTTAGTTTTTTTACCTTTTGAAATGTTTCTATACTCTACCTTCTTTCAAACTTACATTTGTAATCTTTTATTATTTCATAATACAACAATGCAGAGTAGATATCAAGTACTATTTAAATTTAAATTTATATAAACCTAATCTATTTGTGTCACAGGTCATTTAGTTTGACATTTAAATAAAGATGGATATTTATAAGCATTCGCAACATTAGCAACTTTATATTTTTCTATTGATACAAGTTTAGACTTTTTACTCTGAAAAGTAAAAGGCTATCTCGTTACATTAAGTTTTATTTTTTTAATAGTTGATTATCTACTAAATTGTGTTCTTGTAGTTTTGAATAAACAAAAGTTGCCCCTTGGCTGCAAGCCACAAAATCACTAACATATGTAGACAAATCAATAGTTGAATAATCCCAACATATTTGCCTTAATATTGCGTAATCAGTATATATCTCACTATTCTGATCCTTATTAATATCTTGCATCATTTTTAAAGCAAGATCATGTATCACTAAAAGCGGTTGAATCTCTTCTGGCATTGTGCTTTTACATACGGGATAATATCTAAATAAATCACTTACAAAATGTCCATGTGAGCCTTTTAAATCTGGCAATACGTTATAATTGGTGTATTTACTTTTACTAACCCTTTGGATATGCTCTGAAAAATATCCAATATCGCTGATGATATCTTTTGCTACTATATAATACACAGTGAATATGTCATTCACTCCAAAGAACTCTATTGGCTTTTTTAAATATTTATTTACAAGCGTTTCTAATTCTTCATTTCTGTTCATTTTTTCCCTTTCTTTAACAATTATATTATGTTTTTTAATCTAATAGTATCTCTTCTTTACTAAGGACTTCAGCAGTAGACATCCCCCAACCAAGAGAGTTGTCTTCTATGATTCTATATTTTAACTTATACCTTTTTAGCCCTCTACAATCTTTTTTTTGTCTTGATTCTGAAAAAACACTATCTATATCTTCTTTTGAAAAGATGTCTTGATTTAATATCCGAAATTCAGGCATTTTGGGGACTGCTCTAAATCCTCTTTTTAAACATAAATCCATATTGCTTTGCTTTGCTAGAAACTTAAATGTATAAAAGTAAAAAGCACTTTTATCTTTTAATATTTTTACAACACAATTTTCTTCCAAAACAATATCTTTTTCCATATATTACTCCTTTATATCATGGAATCCATCTGGTTCACGATAGTATGAATTAAACCAGTTATCAGAATAAAATAAAATCCTTTTACTTCCGAAAGTAAAAGGCTGTCTTATTTTTAATCTTTCGAATTATTCTATAGCATCTCTATTCAATATATATTTATCAACTATATCATCGAATAATCCAGTTTCTAGCAACGTTGTAATCAAATTATCCTCTAGGTTAATTACATACATCCTATCATCATGCGTTTTTATCCACGCCTGATTTCCTGTATCCTCAAGATATAGTCCCTTGTAATGTATTCGAATAGGATATTCTTTAGGGGAATAACCGTTTCGATGCTTAACTTCATAATAATACTTTGTGAAGTTTTTATCATGAACTTTAAAAGCCGAACTCGACCATATCCTTTCAAATAAAGATGGATATTTATAAGCATTCGCAACATTAGCAACTTTATATTTCTCTATTGATACAAGTTTAGACTTGCATCCTTCACAATAAAAGTTATGTCCTATAGGGTTTGACATGAAAGTGTCCTCAATGAATTTAAACTTCCCATCATGAATATCATTAATACCAACAACTCTTGAGGCATAATACCTAATTGCAGAACAACTAGTGCAATAAATTTCTTGCACAATAGAATATTCACCCAAATTAAGAGCCATAAAAATAGGCTTTCTAATTTCGAGATTAATTTCAGACATAATAAATCCCTTAAAAATATCCTAATATTTCAATAATTGACATCATAAACCCCATCTGGTTCAGGATAGTACCCTTCCCATTCGTAATTTAATTCATTTTCATTGATTTTTAGCCACTCTTTGATCTTTTTTTCAGCAATTGCCATTTTGCCATATAAAACACCACCATTCTCTTGTTTTTTGTCTTCAATCCATCCAAGTAAAGAATCGAGCTGAAGAAGTGAAATATCTTCTATCTTTTTGCCAAAATATTTCTTGCCCCAATCAAAGACATAAAACGATTCATTTTGTTTTAACATATCGTTTTACCTTTCATACTATTACTCCTCTCTAATAACACTAGTTTTAGAGCTAGTTGCTCAAATGTTATATTGCCTAGTGCTATCTGCTGACTAAAACTACTATACAAAGCATTATCTATATTTGGCATTATATATTTCCCAAATATAGATCCTCTAGGTTGTCAAGCTGAAAAATTGATTGAGGTGTATTTTGTAAGTAGTTATAACTCAAATCTAATGATTTTAGATTTGTTAGTTTTGCTAACACACTTAATTCTTTGCTATTCAACTTATTATGAGCCAAATCCAAAATAGAAAGCTTTTTAAGCTTTGAAAGCTCTTTTGGTAGTTGCTTTATATTATTGTTCGAAAGATCTAAAACCGTAAGATCAGTTAATTCAAATATTTCTTTAGGTATTGCATCAAGCTTTGCATTGCCTAAATTTAAGTTTGAAAGTTTTTTTTTCTTTTGTAAATTTAATTTTTTTTTGTATATCCATTTTTAGTTCCATTCTCTCATTGCTCTACCCGAATACTTTGATGTAGTATAGTGATAATCGACCAAGCTACCTGCAACCAAACTTTTTAAGCCATATTTAATAGATTTCTCACAGTTATACCACCTCAGACCTCCATCTTCACCAGCTATAAAATAAATCAATGTTATTTTCTTTATTTTAAGATAATGTGATAACTTGTTCAAAGCATTTTTTACCTTTCCATAACCTGACTTATTGTTATAATAATTTAAAATAAGAAATGTCTGATCGCTATTTTCAATATCAGCATATATTGGCTTTGCATGAGTAGGGATGTTCATGTCTTCACAAAAAAGAGAGGAAATAACATTAGTTTTTAATCCATTAGCTATTGCCTCTTTAAGAATTTTATATTGTTTATTCATTATTCTGTATTTTTTTGTTTTGGCAATTTTATTTGCTAATAGAAACAGATTGCTTGAATCGAAATCAAAACCATGCGACTTATATATTTTTTTAGCTGCCGCATAATCCCTATATTCTTTTAATGTTTTCATTTTTTCCCTTTCATAATCTAAGGCATAACTTTAGTTATAAACTTAGATTATAATTTAAGTTATAATCTAAGTTATATTTTTCCTTATTTTTACAAACAAAGATTATAACTAAGTGCTACCTGTATAGATAGAAATGATAATTAAAAAAGTTAGTTTTACACATGTAGTAAAATAGCCTGTTTAGCTTTCTTCTAAATTAACATTGTGCGTTGCAGCATTAACAATATCTTTGTTATATACAAAAATGTATCAATTTCAGTTGATTTCTGATTTTCAATGAATCGACATATCATAGCGATTAGATATGCCATAAACAACTGAAGATCTTTTATGCTATTGTTGATTACATTTTCGAAAATAAAAACTTGGACTTCATCTTCATCTCTTATTAATGCTTTTGCGACATCAATGTTTGCTTGATTTCGTTTAATAGATAAATCAAGGCTGCTTATCTCATCCTGAAGGCTTTGTTTACAAAAGTATACTTCAGAAGAAATTAGTGTTTTTGAGATAATAGCTTTTACTTTGTGATAGTATGCATCTAAGATGTCTTTTTCTACATCAAAGATTGCAACACTGCTATGACCTGAAAGATCTTCCATTTCGGCTGCAAAAGATCCAAAATTGTCTTTTACCTTTTCAATAACATTAGTGAGTTTTGTACATGCTAGTTCGATAAAGTTATCTTCAAAGCTGTTTTTACTATTTTTCATGGAAATGTCTAACAATTCATTTTTTTCTATTTCGCTTAAATAATATTTTTTTTCCATTCACCTGCTCCTTATATTAAAATCAGCTTATAGACAAGTATGTATATATAAGCTGATAGTTTGCTTTGTTACAGTAGTTCTCTTTAACTTTTATAGTAGTCTGGATCAAAACATAGTGCATTCATTTCTGCTTGCCAAGCATTGTGTTCTTCATATTCGATGTTTAAGGCATCTTTGTTTTCTTCTAAATATGCTGAAATTTTTTGAAAAGCTATAGCCAACTTTCCAGAAATGTCATTATTATTTTTTTTTGTTTCAATCCATGCTAGATATGCATCTAGCTCCATTAGGTCAATATCTTCGATTTTTTTCCCGTTATATTTACCGTAATCAAAAACATAAAATGATTTTTTCTTGTCCATTTTGCCCTCTTGTTTTTTAAACAGTTAAATCGACATTGACTAATTCCACTATTCTGCCAAAAAAGTTTTGTTCTGTCTTGTCCAGTCTATATAGAACTTTATCATCTAATTTGTGAGGTTGTTCATTAGCAGATGCTAGAATTATTTTTTTACAAAAATTCTCATATCCACTCAAATGTTCCCAAGCATCCTCGCCATATAGTAACTCTCTATCTAGTATGATATGAGAAAATCTTTCAAAGTTCGTTTTCTGATAAAGGTCTTGAAAATCATCGAACTTTTCAATAGCTACTGATTCAATATCTATATTTGCCAATTGTTTGCTTATCATGCCAGCTATTTTTAGATCATCTTCTACTATTAATATAATCTTAGTTCTAAGAGTAGCATCATATTCATATATACATTCCAAGAATTCTCTTAGAACCTGGAATACTAGATTATCCCAGTTTCTACGATAGATGTCTCTATTCTTTCCTTCAGCTTCCTCTTTTTCGAACCATTTAAAGCTTTGATCTCTGAGACCTAAAATAGAGTGCAATTTGCACTGTATTTGTTTCTCTTCACAGAGAAAATATTTCAGATAATCATTTTCTCTGGCTGTTTCCATCCATTCAATCGCAGAATCACGCACATCTCGTGCGTCTAAATAGGCTTGGTAATCATTAAACTTATCAGGCGTTTTATATGTTTTGTCAGGATCTATTTGACCTCTATAAAACATTGAAATTATTTCTTTTTCTTTTTTTGTTAGTTTATTCATTTTTTGCTCCTTGTGTGAAAATGTCTCATTGCCATGCTCACTAGAAAAGCGAACATGGCTTTCTTTTATAATTGTTCTTGAAAAAAATCGAATTCTTCACTAGTCATTGTGGTATATTTTTCCCAGTCATATATCTCAATTTGTCCTGATGAACACCTTCTTCCTGTTTCAGAGAATATATATCCACCATCGTTGAGTACACATACAATATGTGCTGTTGGGCAACAATGTTTACTACCACTTTTCTTAGAGATCATTTCTCCATTGACTAGTTCTATTCTGGAAAAACCACCACGGAATCCACCTCTCATAGTAACAAGTAGAATTTTTTGATCCTCTTCTTTGCTACATGGTACAATAAGATTTGTTCCTTTAGCTGTAGTTATGATCTTTGAAAAGCTCTTGTCGAAAGATTTCAACCCTGCACTCGTATAGCTCTCGCTACTAGGCTCTTTGCCTTCATCCCATTCAGGCTTATAATTTGAACTAACAGCCTGAAATGGGTTGTAAGTGTGACTTTCACCTCTATAGGCTACAAATGGTTCACTGCTTAAGTGCCAAGGTGTCGGTCTGTAAGAATTGGTTTTTTCGCTTGCATAATATAATTTAATCATTTTTTTTTCTCCTTTTTTAAATTTGTTTGTTTGTTTCTTCGAGTGAGATAATTCTTTTTCCAAGACTTCTTTGTCTTTCCCACTCTCTTTCTGCTTTTTTTAATTTTTTCCTTGTTTCATCTATTTTTTTTCTAGCATCTTTTTTTTCTTTTTCGTTCATTGCCCATTTTAATTCATCCTTTGCGTCATTAAAATCTTCCAGGTAGTTATAGTAACACTCTTCCGCATTCGGATATTCTACTACATGATCAAGGAATTCTTTTTTTAGTTTTTCTTTTTTTGTGTCCATTAATTTGTTTTTGAGTTCTTTGAGATCTTCATCTGACAAGTCAAAACTATTGACTAACCCATTGAACTCCTCTTCTGATAGAGGGAGTTTGTCAAAGCTTTGACCGTCAAAGTCTTTTCTTATGAGATAGTTGCCTATCTCCTGTGTTTTTAGTGTGTACTTTTCTATAGTATGGTCTGTGACCACTTCTAATCCTATTCTTTTTAATATTTCCATTTTTTTCTCCTTTTTAAATTTTTTATCGTATACAAAAATAAGGCTAGTTTCGTAGCCAGTCATTGTCTAAATGTACCAGGTTTAAGTAGTTGTTAATGGTACTATTTTTTAGATCTTCCAAATCTTCTTTTTTTATGGCGAACTCACACTTTTCTTCATATGAGTTTCCATAACCTGGGTCCCATTCTGCCTCTATCCACAACACTTCTTCTTGGTCAGTGTTATATATATCGAAATACTGCGTTCCACCTAAACGCTTTTCTGCAAGCTTGTCAAGCAAACTACATTTCTCTATATCTTTTTGCAGTTTACCTTCATAGTCACAGAATGAAGAATATATTGACCATTCTGTTTTTATAGTTTCTTTTTTTCTGTTTTCTATTTTCAATATGTTTAATACTGCTTTTGGGTCAGTATTAATGTTACTTTCGATAATTTTCATTATCCAGTCGTCTAATTGAAAATGGAATCCTAGACGATTAATGTCGCCACAGAGGTTTAATATATCAGAAAAATACTCATTGACATCTTCATTTTTCAATATATTTTGCACTTCTTCTATTTTTTTAATTATTTGATCATTCATTTTTTTTTCTCCTATTTAAATTTTAGTTATTGTTTTTTATCTTTTTAAGGTGTTCTGATAACTCATCAGCACCACCCAGAGCTTTTTGCATCTTATAACACAGAATGCAAGTACTTCTTGAGTTAATTTCTTTATTGAGCATGTTATTGCCACAGTAATAACATGGTTGATCATTGCTGTCCATGCCCCATTCTGTTCGGAATGAAGTAGCACATTTAGAACAAAGTGTTTTACCTATTCTCGAATATAGAGACTTGCCAGCACGATATAAGTTTCTAATTCTTGTTGTATTTATTTCACCACAAGCATCACATTCGTATTCTATATGTTGTTCACATGAAGTATGAACATCTTTGAATTTAACCTTTATTTTAGCAGGTTTAGGTGCTAAAATAAAATTAGATAGTTTATATCCTTTGCTTCGATAATATTTGACTAACCTATAGTTAAGTTCTATGTCCAAATGTTTGGTTATTACGGGCATTATTTTCCCCTTAAGAGGTTATTCAAATGTTTGTTAATGACGTACATCACATCTTGAGCTATATCACGATCCCATGGATGAATTGATGTGCTTTTAACAATTATTGAATTGTCAAATAAAGAAAATGAATAAACCCCTTTGTTTATTCTATCCGATAATGTTTCTAAGCTAACACAATGCATTATCAAGCAATCGGATAAGATACTGTTCTTTAACATTTTTTCAAAATTAAAGTTCATAGCTTTAATTTCGAATTTGCCATTCTTCTCTTTTTTTATGTCTTGGCTTGTAACGATAAAGCCATTATCGTTTAGCCGTTGAATAGTTTTTTTATTTATCTTTGCCATGTTCTTCCTTTTTTAGATATTACATTAACTGAATTACACTACATTATATCATGCAATTTAATATTGTCAAGATATTTTTTTAGGTGCAATCACTTGCACCTTTTGCCTTTTTACATGTCTAAGTCACTGGTATAATATCTATAGAAGAAATTTTCTATATCTTCTTCGTCTTGCACATTTTTAAATCCAGATTTTTTCCCATTATATCGGGCTACAAGACATAATGCTTCTTCGTTATGCCTATATGTCTCTTGCATATCTTTAATTGCAGCACGAAGCTCTAGTCCACTATCAAATGGCAATTCAAGATTGGCTTTATTCTCTTCTTCTCTCTCTTGGTATTTTTTAGTATTAATTACATAAAAAACATCATATTTTATCATTTCCATCTTATTTTTCTCCTTTGTATTTTATTTTATTTCTAAAATTTTCTTTCGTCAGTTTCACTAAGTACGTCTGCAATGATTTCTTCCGTTTCGAATGGAAGAATCAATGGTATCTCGTCAATGGTTGGTCTAAAAAAGAAAGGATATTCTTCTTTAGTTACTTTATTATATTCAATATAATCTTTTACTTCTTTTAGAAAAGAAGTTGTTGGAAAATAGATATTTTCAAACGCATCTAAACCATATTGTATATGATTTTCTGCGGTTGTAAATGTTGCTTTTGGAAAATATTCTTTCATTTCCTTTAAAACATTAATCTTTTTTTCCAAGCGAATCATTAGGGTGAAAAGCTCTTCTTCGATTTCATCTATCATTTCCTTATCATATTTGTCTTTATCCTCTTTGACGAATAAAGATAAGTTTTTTGATATTTGTTTTGCTATAGAGATGATTGATTCAGGGAATTCACATGAAAAACTATTTTCATAGTTTTTCAGGATCACATTTTCATACTCTTTTATTAAAGGTTGAAGGCATCCCTTGATCATTATATCTCCATGATCTTCGCCAAAGCGTTTAAGCTTCCCTATCATTTCTAAGAGTTCTACAAAGTAATAGGAAATCTCTATACCAATATCGTTTTGGTTTTTGTGATTTACGATTTCCTGTATTCTATTGAAATGGAACACGATCCATTCGGTTATTTGTTTCTTTTCCATTTTTTTTCTCCTAATTTTTTTTGTTCTTCTCATTTTTCGAAGGATATAATTCTAACAATGCTTTTGCATATCTTTGTGCAAAAGCATTACCTGCATCATGTTCCCATTGGTGTAGTTGATATCTTGGTGAACAGGGTTTTATTTTGCCCTCTTTATCCAGCTTAAACCAATCTATTACTTTGGGATCTTGAGATAACTGGCATCCAGTTACCAAAAGTTTTCTATTTCTCATACAAAACGGCAAGAAGGACTCTGGTATATAATAGTGTTCAAAATCAGGGATAATTTCTACCCTGTTTTCAAATATAAACTTACCATATTTAACAAATGTTATTACCTTTTCAAATGTTTTTCTGTCTTTTTTGGGATCAAGAAAACCATATCTTTTCAGATACATATTCAAATCACTTCCAATAGGAATAGCATATTGTGAATATGTGTTTTCTAATAAGTTCCAATGGGCATTACATTCTTCGATAATACAACTCTCATTACCATCAGAAGAAGAAATGCCAAGCTTATAATAAAGAGCAGCAATCTCATTTTCATCATATTTCATCTTCTTGAGCCAAGCTTGTAGCTCTTCTCTCAACTTATTTTCTTCTTCTGGCGGCACAATCTCTGTCCCTATGGGGAAGTGATAATTAACAGTTATTGTCCTCTGTGTATTTATCTTGCCAATACCCCAAAGTCTTCCAGCTTCTTTAAACGCTAATTCAAAAGTATGTCCAACCCCATCTTTGGTTATCCACTGTTGCTTTTCTTTATCCGCAATAGCTAAAGAACAAACATGCTTGTCCTTTTGAATGCTATACTTGTTTTGCCAACCATTTTCAGTATATCGTTCATCCAATATACTTTTTAACGATTGAAGGCTAATATACTTGCTTATAACTGCTATCATCTTATTATTCACAGTTGGCAAGCAGCTTATAACATGCCATGTATATTTTGGTTTTGTTTTTGAATTATTCATTTTTCCCTCTCTTTTTGTAGTCATTTTATATTTCCTATCCTTCAAAGTTAGAACTTACCATGGTGTTTAGAATTAATCTAATAACTTCTGAACTTTCTATTATTTCATTACATTGGGGATGTAATAATAGGTTTCTAAAAGAAATACTATCGTCTAAGTTATATCTTTTTACAAATTCTTCTACCTTGTCACAGAATAGAAGGTTATAAGCTTGTCTTTTTGAGATTCTCTTTTTAGGATTATTTTTTAAAATTTTTGTAATAAAGACATTTAAATTGTTCCCTGATAAATAGAGAGCCACTAAGTTTTTAAGATTACCTATTTCCATAGGAAGCTCTGTTAATTTATTTTCATATAAATAGATAACCGCTAAGTTTTTCAGCTTACCTATTTCTTTGGGAAGCTCTATTAATTGATTTTTATATAAATAGAGACTCGTAAGTTTTTTAAGCTTTCCTAGCTCTTTAGGAATCTCTATTAGTCGATTATTATCTAAATAAAGGATTTTTAGACTTTCAAGATCCCCTATCTCTTTAGGAATTTTTGTTAATTGATTTTCATGTAAATGAAGAATTTTTAGACTTTTAAGATCCCCTATCTCTTTAGGAATCTTCGTTAATTTATTATAAGAGAAAGTTAAAGTTTTTAAGTTTTTAAGCTTTCCTATCTCTTTAAAAAATTTTGTTAATTGGTTGTTAGATAGATATAGATATTCTAGGTTTTGTAGTCCCTCTATATCTTTAGGAATCTCTATTAGTCGATTATTACATAAATCAAGCGTTTCTAGGTTTTCAAGATTTCCTATCTTTTTAGGAATTTTTGTTAATTGATTATTATATAAATCAAGAGTTTTTAGGTTTTTAAGCTTACCTATCTCTTTTGGAATCTCTTTCAACTGATTATCGTATAAAATTAGTTCTTCTAAGCATTCAAGTTCCCATAGTTCGCTAGGGAGGTTTGTTAATTGATTATGACTCAAATCTAATGATTTGAGGTTCTTATCTTTCGCTTCTTGTATTTCGTTATATATTGTCATTTTTTTTCCCCCTTCCTTAAAATTTTGTTTAAAGTAGAATTAATCTTATGAGAACTTTTCTCATTTATTTTCATTTTAATTTTCTCTTATGTAAGTAGGGATATTATACACAATGTTACATATTAAAAGTGCAAGCAATACAATTGAAAATATTGCACCTATCTTCTCTATAGTAATAGCTTCACTTGAAATTACTGCAATGCTTGTTACAGCTATTGCAATAAAAAATTCTCTCTTATTCATTACCCACCTTTACCTTTACATCTATCCAAGAATAAAGCCACAAAGCTATTGTAGCTATTTTAAGTTCAGTAGGCAAACTCAACCCGTTAAATTCTAGCACTGCAATTATAATGAAAATTGCAGATGTTATCATAAAAATTTTAAATTTCATATTTTTTTTCTCCTAAATTATTACAAGGGTACAATGAAGTACCCTTAATGCTATTTCTTTATAGTGATTTTTTCTGTGTTTAGCTCCATATCATCAATAAGAGCTTCAATGATCTGTATCGCACAAACAGAAAGCGATACGATCAATAGTATAATAGATGTTGTCATTTTTTTTCTCCTCAATTCTTTATTGTTAATTGTTTATTTCATTTTTTTTTTAGCTTTATCAGCTTAAACTTCCTTCTGAAAGTTTATGTATTCAATAAATCCAGCTATAATATAGCGGATAAATGCACCTGTTAAAAATCCAGTTGCAAAAAGAAAAGTTCCCATTTTTTTTCTCCTAAACAGAATCAATTATTTCTTGATAAATGATCTAATCGATTCTTTAAATTTTTTAATATCAAAAGAAAATTCTTTTGATATTTTCAACTTGAGGTCAAGAACCCTCTGCTCTTGTTCAACCTCTCTTTCTATTTCTTCTATTGTTCTCATTTTTTTCTCCTTAACAATCTATCTATTTTGTTGTATACTATAATACTGGAGCATACATACAAAGGAGAAAGATTTGCTACTTAAAGTTAATCCCAAAAAACGTAAACAACGAGTTATTATTACCTGTGACAGTTCATGGTTAAAAGGTATGGAAGGAACACTTGTTCCTCTATCACCTAAAGCTATACAATATATTACCTCTCATGGTCAAAATTCTCCAGTGTTCGGAGTTGATTTTGGCAAAAAGATGAGAGGACATACTGGTGCAGGTCAACCAATCTGCACCCATTTCCTATTTGGCTCTATTAAAACCGAAACAGGTTTTCTATTCCTAAAGCATGAATTTATTCTCGTGCCTTAGTTGATTTTGGCTTTGTTACTGTCTGTAATGCCAGAAAAAATATTCCAAAGAATATCGGCAAAGCAGACATAGCTAAAGCTAAATTTATTATTTCATTCATTGTTTTTCCTCCCAATGTTTTTTTTGTTAGAACAAAGAAACTGTATTACTGCAATTATTATACAGCATAGTTTTAGATATGTCAACAATAAAATATAAAAAATTATATTTTATTCAATAGTAATGGTTTTATTTTTTCAAATGCTCTATCCCTTATTTTAGCAACACCTGCATAGGATAGCCCCATTAATGTTCCAGCTTCTCTTAAAGAATTATCATTCCAAAAAAGAGATTGGAGCACATTCTGCTCTTGTATTGATAAGAAGTTCATCACATCATTAATCATCTCAGCCCTTTTCTTATTCTCGTCTGAGGTATTAGATATAGGTATATTATCATGCAGGGATTGAGCATTCATGTCAATAGCTCTGCACTTTCTATTTTTATATTTAATTTGATTAAGTATAAAATTCTTAGTTAAATTAAAAACAAATGTTTCCAATTTAGATTTTGTTTCATCAAACTTATCAATATTCTCATAAATATTGATAAGTGCATCCTGTTCAAGACATTCATCTTGAATATTAAATTTAGTTGTGATTTTTTTTATTGTGTCAATAATTTTTTTAATGTTTTCTTCTGTAATATTCATATTCATACTCCTATTTCTTGCATTTGCTGTAAAAATACATCTTGTCCTTCATACTCTGCATTTTCTTGCAAGGTTTGTTTTTCGTTAAAGCCTTGTAGGAAATCTTTTGCATCTTGTATTGATTTGAATTTCAATACATGTTCATGTCTACCAAAAACAAAAGTGAGCTTATCGCCTTCATCTCTAATATCATCAACATCAATCATTTTATGATGCAAATAAGCAATAGCATTTACTCTTACAAAATGATAAGGGTTTACAAAAATAAATGGCTCAACTTCGAAATCTGGATTAATTGATCTATAGATATAGATATTTCTAGTTATTAGCACAAGAAGAACAATTATAAAGAACAGATAATTACGAGTATCAGATTGAAAATACAATAACACACCTGCTATTGTTCCCATAATTATACAAGATCCAAGAGTAAAGTCAAACTCTTCTTCAATATCAAAGGATGGGTTGCTGTATAAAACCCCATGGAAATTTTGATAATTCTTTCGAAGAGAGTTTAAGTCTCCCTTTTTTTCTTTTGATAGTGCTTTTATTTTAATGTTTTTCATTATTACTCCCTTCACTTTAAAAGGTGCAATTGCTTGCACCTAATTATGTCATAAAATTTTATACTGTCAATAATTATCCTGCCTTTTTTCTTTCCTCATATCTGGCTTTCAATACTTCGATTGCAATTGAATCTTGTATGTCTTGATCATCATCAATAGTTTTGCCTACTAACTTTTGATGTGCTTCTCCAAAGAAAATGTCAATATCAGTTTGACGACTGTCAATAATCTGACATCTTTTCTTGTCTAGTGTATGAGATGCAAGCATATTATATATGATGACTGCCTTATTTTGTCCAGTCCTATATACTCTGCCTTCGGCCTGTGTCTTTTTGTCAGGAGTAGCAGGTTGATCTATAAATATGATAACTCTACTTGCGTACTGCAAGTTTAGACCATAGTTCCCTTTTGCAGTAGAGATGAGTAGGCCTTTTGTTTTTCCTTTTTTAAAGTCATCAACTGCACTTTTTTTCGAACCAGAAATCGCAAGTGATAACTCTGGGAACATCTTTGACAACATTATCAAAGGTTCTCTATAAGAACAAAAACATACAAAAGTTTCTTCGCTTTCCAGTAAGATTTTAATAAGTTCAGCTGTTGCAGGTACTTTTGCGTTAGCTGAAATCTGGTTTAATTTGCCGGCCTTAATAGCAGCTTCATTCTTCCTTGCTCTCCAGGCCGCAGGTGTATCAATGTTTTCAGCAATCCACTGAATGATATTATCTTCAGCTTCGTCATATGACTTCCTGTCTTTAGGTGCAAGATCAACATGGATGATTTTTCGTGTCATAGTTGGTAAATTGTCAATAACGTCTTTTATCAAAACTCTAATTGAGCAATAAGATAGTCTATCATAAAGCTCAGGAAGGTTTCTTGCTCCTGTCTCTTTATATATATCTACCAAAACACCTTTTTTGTTCTTAGCTTGTCCAATGATTTTGCCTTGAGAATATGTTCTTTTAAAAATTGTAAAGTTAGGAGCAATTTCATTGTCAATACCAAGCACTAAAAGCTGTGACCAAAGCTTTGTAATGCCAGTTCCAAAAGGAGTTCCAGTCATTATTCTTACTGCAAAAGCAGGAGGATAATTATTGCCATTACCATCTTCGAATAAACCGTTACAAAGATTAATAGCATTATTTGTGCTACCAGCATCTTTATTGCCAAGTTTTTGTGACTCATCAAACACAATTAAAGAATCCTTTGCTATTGGTGCAAGAAGTCTTTCTGCTATAGACGGTTTTTGGCTATTTTTCCGTTTAAGCTCACAAAACAAAGCATAGCTGATAACTTTAAAAAAAGCATCAGGGTTAAGTTCATGATCATACCCTTCTATCTTTTCATAAGACAAACCAGATACAAACTTGCTTATCTCGTCTGAGAACTCATTTCTTAAAGCCCCAGGAACAACAATAATCATATATTTGATTAATCCTTGTTGCTTTAAGTATAGTCCATAGGCTATACTTTGTACCGATTTACCAATACCTACACCAGAGAAATCGATTGTTCTATGTTTCTTTGATGTCACAAGACCAGCATTTAAAAGCTTGGTTTGATTTTTTTCCTGGAAATCTTTTAGTGTCCCATTAAAATGGGCAATTTGACTCCAATCAATCTTATTAAAATTAAGATTTTCCACTTTTTCTCTATCAGCTTTTTCCTGTATCAGAGTTTCAACAAATGACTTAGCCTTGTCATCTTGAAACTCAATATTAAAGTTTCTTCGAAGATACGCATATGCCTGTAACACATATTGTTTATGTACATAATGCATATTATTTACCTTCTGAGAATGCAGTTGTAACTGGAGCGTGTTATGTTGCTCCAATCCAAGTGTTACAGGACAATCAAAACGTATCATTTCGGTATCACGTCTTAAACAATATGTTAGCCTTACGGTAATACGGTCTTTTTCTGGAGTACTTGGATTATCGATAATATGAAAGCCAAGATTTCGTACTGGAATAGCATATCTTGCTGGCAACACCCAAGTATTATTGTATGCATTGTATACAATAACCTTAGTTGTTAGCTTAACTTCTTCCAGAAAAGCAATAAGAGCTTCATTCTTAGCATTAAGAACGAATATCTTATTTTCTTGTTTAATTACTTGATCTTCCATATAAAACTCCTTATTCTGATTTTGTTTTTCTCATCCTGATTATATTCTCTTTTATCTTTAAAAGAAGGGCTTCACGTTCTGTTAGCTTTTCTTCTTCAACCTCTTCAACTTCTTCAACTTCTTTACTTTTGGATAGTGAACTCTTGATAATTTCATGTGTCACAATTGCTTGCACACTTTTATCTATATCACTTTCCCTATTTCCAAAATCATTTAGCAAAAAATCATCCATATCTTTCCCCTTAAAACAGACAAAGCCATATCATTATAACATGAATAGTTGTAAACTCAATGGCTATATGTTTTCTTAGTTTGTAAAGTTCTCGCATTTATAACAATGCCAAGTTTTTGTATCAAACTTAAAAATAATTTTTTCAGTAAACCCCCTACATATTCCACAAAATGCACCAGCTTTCTGTGAAATCCAATCATTTTGTATGTGATCCCAAAAATAACTAGAGGATGATGCACTTGTAATGGCTTTAAAACTATTACCGGCCTTCTCATACCAACAATATCGTGCATAAAGAAATGTTTCTTTAAAGAGTTCTCTTTGTTTTTCAGTCATAGCTTTTAAGACATTATGAATGCTATCGATATAATAGAGTTCTTCATCCTCATCATGGTATTGATCATATTTTACAACAACATGATCTCCATTCTCACAATGAATCTTAATGCTATTTCGCTCATTTGGTTCATAATCAATATTATCTAAGCCAGTTATCGTTTTAACTAATGCATCAATTGAATTGAACTCCATACTGGACGCATTATCAAATTCTACTCTTGTGATTCTTTTATTAAGTTTCATTGTTATCCCCCCTCATAACTATAAATTGCCAGATATAAAGGGCAATCAATATAACTTTGAGAAATGTTGGCAACAATGTTATTACATATAACAGTAATAATGTAGCTGCCAACCATTTTAAGTTTTCATTCATTCCATTCTCCTAAAATTTAGGATTGAATAACAATCTTGTACCTGCAAACTCAAATGAATCAAGTACAGTATGCAAATTATTATTCTCCTCCTGTATGTAACACTCCTTCATATCCTGTTCAGTATCCTTAATAAATTGAGCAAGTTCATCTATTTGCTCATTAATAAGACATTTAATGATGTTATCAAAAAAGCTTACTAGATAATCTTCTGTTGCATTTTCTACATTATATGGTAAGCAACTGAAGTCTTCAGTATATTCTAGCGGTAGCCTTTTAAATGTGTCTAATCTTTCCTTTAAGCTCAAGTTGGTTTCTTCTATAGTAAAACAGCTTGTCTTATATCTCATGTTGCTAATGGAAAGATTATCGTCATTAAATAGAGAGCTTAGAGCTTGTTCCATAAGCTCATCTATAAGATCTAATTCTTCTTGTTCGAATAAGGAAAGATTAATCATTTTTTTTCTCCTAAATAGTGTTTTCTAAAAATACTCTAAATATCTTTTCAATTATCTTTATTTTTATCCATTTTTAGTTTCCGCATCTCATTGCTCTACCTAAATAATTTGATGTAGTATGGCGATAATCGACCAAGCTACCTGCAACTAAACTTTTCAAACCATACTCAATAGATTTCTCACAGTTATACCAACGCAGATCACCATCTTTGCCACCTATAAAATAAATCAATGTTATTTTATCTATTTTAAGATAATGTGATAACTTGTTTAAGGCATTTTTCACCTTTCCATAACCTGACTTGTTATTATAATAATTTAAAATAAGAAATGTGAGATCGCTATTTTCAAAATTTTCAATATCAGGATATATTGGCTTTGCATGAGTAGGGATGTTCATGTCGTCCCAAAAAATAGAGGAAATAAGCTTAGTTTTTAATCCATTAGCTATTGCCTCTTTAAGAATTTTATATTGTTTATTCATTATTCTGTATTTTTTTGTTTTGGCAATTTTATTTGCCAATAGAAACATATTGCTTGAATCGAAATCAAAACCATGCGACTTATATATTTTTTTAGCTGTCGCATAATCCCTATATTCTTTTAATGTTTTCCTTTTCATAATTTTTCTCCTAAAAAAAGATGCAAGTGCTTGCACCTTTGTCTCTCTATTTTTTCTTATTTTCTTGGTTTTTAACTTTTTTTTCTTCGTTCGTCTCTATAGCCCACAATTGACATTCACATGGGTTTGTAAAACCACATCGATGACATTGTTTTGCTGAAACATATTCTTTTGGATTGAGCAAAAGAGCTTTTGCCCATTCGCTTAAATTTCCATATCCATACATATTTTTTACTCCCACTTATGCATAAATTGTGTTTTTGCATGATTATCTTGAAAATGCTCTTTAGATTGATCTTTGTGCATTGCAACCTGAAGATAATCAATGGTATTAACATTAACACCAAACTTATCAGCAAAGCGTTCTAAACATGCTCTACAGGAATAAACGCTCTTGCCATATATCTCTTTCGATAAAGCAAGACATTCTTCTAATAGATAAGATATATGAATGTATATCTTTATTTTTTTTGGCCTAGATACTTTTTTTAGTTGCATCCAAACCTGTTTCCAGTCATATTCTCCAAAGTTCTCAACAAAAATCTGATTGATCTTGCTAATACATACACTCAGATTTATTTTTGAATTTTCAAGATCAATTTCATTCAATAAGGGATTTACTGGCGTAGGATTGCCAGACGCTATTGCCTCTGAGCTTTTGAACTCAATCCATTTTCCAACCTTATATCGTTCTAGCTCTTGTTCAAGAGCATCAGTAACACACATTTGATTAAGTTTAGCTATGCCAAACTCAGTGCGTTCTAACTCTCTTGACTTCATAATAGCTCTTTCCATTCCTTCTATAATTAAAGGTATGGTATCTACATTATTGTCAATCAAAAGATTATATGCTGATAAAGTCTCAGCTTTGAACTCATTCACATCACAAGTAGCTTGTGACTTGACAAGTCCAATAAATCGTTCTTCTACTGTTTTTGAATATGTGGTCAATGTGCCATTGACCACCTTTTTTTCTTGCTCCATTTCACTCTCCTTATTTAAGCATACTGTTAAGTTCTAGTATGCTATCTTTTTTTGGTTCAATTGCTTTTTTACAGGCAGTAAATATAATACCAACAATAGATGCCACTGCAAAGCATCTTGAAAAGATACCAGCATTTGTAGATAACACAAATGCCATAATGATAACAATTGCTATCATTGCAAATTTTTTTTCACTCATATCTGCTCCTTTTAAAAAACTATAAAATGGAAACTATTATTATAATAACCAAGTAAGTCATTGTAACAATAGAGAGTATCTTTACAAACTCTCTATTGTTTCTTATCCATTCATTCAAAAAATTCATAACTAACCTCCTAAGTTAGGTAACATATAATTGCTGGCATATAAGATGCAATTATATCTATGATGTTGTAAATTTGTTCAATAATTATTCTCTCAAATATTATCCACCATTCTGATATTTCATTCGAAAATAATATTATTGAAAGTAATACCCTTATCCATGTATCAGGAAGAATGTCATCATCGCCTATACCTAATACATAATATATGAGTATTACTACGTTTTCTAACGTGTCATTAACTTTTCCTGCTGATATCCTAATTCTATCAAAAACATTATCAGCAAAAAAAGCTTGCATTATTCCTACAAGTCCTTGCCTTAGGTTAGAATAAAATACTATTAAAGCTATCTGGACAAATAGTGTTACTTGTTCTTGTTCATTCATTTTTTTTCCTCCAATTGTTTTATAAAAACAAATAAAAACTATACCTATATATTATAACTTTTTATATTTAATGCAAGCACAAAATATAAAAAATTCTATTTTATTTACAAATTTGTCCAGTGCCTTGCATATCCTACCTTTTAGTGGCTAAATACTTGCTTATAAGGCTTGAACCATCTTCGTCAGGTTTTATATAAAATTCTTTATGTATATAAATACCTTCATATTTTTTTTCAAGCTTTGTTTTATTCTCCTCTATATTCGAATGAGAATAAAAGGTTAGCAAAGCCATAATTAGCAATGTTTTCATTTTTTTTTGTTTCTCCTATTCATTGATAATAATATGTTTAAACTATAAAAGCTAAATACTGTTTATAGTCTTTATAGCCTTTATAGTTGATTACTTAGTAATCTTCTGGTAACATTATCGTGAATTTACCAGTTTCATTCTGACATATGAATACTTTTTGCTCACTTCCATCTGGAAGCTCAATCATGCCACTAAAAAAAGTATCAAACTCTTTAAAGTTCTTGCTTGCCTTCCTTACAAGCCCTATTGATTGGTTCAGTAAGTCAAGTAAGTTAGGTATATTAACTTTGTCTTTTATATAACCTTTGTGCATAAGGTTAGTGGTAACAAAATTAAAAAGCCCATTTTCCCATGACTTCTCTACTTGTGTTATGTCAAATAAAATACCATCCTCTTCTCCATCTTGAGAAGAATATGAGTAAATCATTTCACGTTTATTTCTACCAACGCCTACACCTGAAAAGTCAATACTTCTATCATTTTTTTTTGTCACTTGATTATCCTTTTTAAAAATATATTTATCTATCCTGCTATAATGATCTCTGTATCATTATACAGAATCATATCTAAGCCTCTATATCTACTGCCTATGCGATGCAGATTAAAAGAGTTACGATCCATCTTATAATATTTCACCTCCCAATGGCTAATTTGTTTGCTCCTATACCTATCATGAATGATAAGGTTATGGGTATCAATAAATTCTTGTTTCATTGACATTGGCAAATATATAATTCTTGGTTTTCCTTGATACTCGTTGATCTTCTTGTCAATATCAAGAAATATTTGTTGTGCTTCAACTCTTTTTACATACGCTTCAGAATCTTTATCTTTCATTGCTCCTCCTGTGAAAATTCAGATAAAAGATGCAACCACTTGCACCTTTTATGCCAAAAATAGGTCAATCCTCTTCTATTCTTTGTATAGACCTATATGATTCTAATTTTTTCTCAACTCTTGCTTTATTGTCACTTAAGCAAGTTGCTTCACTATACGACACATAAGCATCCTCTTCTCTTTTCTCTGTATAGAGAATTCTGTACTCATAACAGTTAGCCATATATTGCACTTGTTTACGAACACCATCACATTTCCATTGAAATGTTTCTACCATTTCGAAAGATCTTAATTTTTTACTCATTTTTTTCTCCTAAAAAAGATGTAATCACTTGCACTTTTTAAACTGTTACTTGTTTAAGGATATCCACAAAAAGTGGCATCCAGTTTTTTTCAATTGTTGCATCTCTATGTCCGTGTACAAACAGGCATAAGTTTGTATAATCGGTTACCTCTAATATAGAGAAACCAATTTTATTTAACTCTTTTTCGTGTTTTCTTAAAACATCACCAAAGCTTGTTTGTTTCGCTTCAAATACGACACATGGAAGTGTAAACTCATCCTCCCATCTTCTATAGCAAGCTAGCTCTTCAGCTACTGCTAGCTCCAGGCTTTTAATATATTCCTCTAATTCTTGAAGCTCTTGCTCCAATATTACTTTTTTTTCTTCGTTCTTTTCTTTTCTTAACGTATCTACTAATTCGTATAATTCATCTTCTTTGTCCGAGAGATGATCGCTTAATGTCTCGGAATCAAAGGGATTAGAAGGGAGATAATCTGTTATCTCATCACCCATTGCTTCATTTATAAGTTCGAAGCAAATTTCATTAAAGCTTCTGTAAAACAGGTTTTCAATTTCTGAAATAACTCTTTTATACTCTGGATGGTCTTGATTTGTATTTTTCATTTTTTTCTCCTAAATTTTTTTTTATATTGTTACTTGCATTAGTTATTTTTTTTTGAAAATTTCTATACTTACAAAGGCTAAAATACTTGTCTCTAACCTTTGTTCTTATTGATAACTTTTGAAAAAGTTATCAATAGATTTTTTAATCATGTTTTTTTATAATCTCAACTATTTCATCTACAATGATATAAAGCAAAACAAGATTTGCATAGCTATATAAATTAGCCTTAAAATTGTTTGTTGCAAACTCTATGTTTGGATCAAGATGATCATATCCAAACAGATCTATCAATTCGATAGCTGCAACTTCTCTTTTCCCCCCATCAGCAAAAAAAGTATACTCTAAAAAAGCTTTGTTATCTTGTCTAACAGCTCTTTCGATAAAGATCTGTAACTCCTCTTTTGGGTAAGATTTATACTGAACAAACCTATCTTTGTTTTTTAAGACATATTGATCTATGTGATTAATTATGCCTATTCTTTCTAGCACGTTTCTATCTGGATCAGTCATTTTTTTTCTCCTTTATAATTTTAATTCAGCTTATAGCTAATTATGTTTTTATTCCTTCTAACTCTTCCTGTATAATTTTTTCTTCGATTAAATATTTATATGCCTTTGCATATTCTTTTATTTCATCAATATTATCTTTAATATATAAAGATATAAAATTCAAGCTCAAAATTTTACTATCATAATTATTAATTTTTTCTGATAGTAATTTGAATTCAGATAAAGATATACATTCTTTTCTTTTTTTACACAAAGAAATATATTCTTGAGGATTCATCGTTTTCTGTATATCTTTGGCTTCTTGAAAAAGCTGTCTGTTATGTTCTTTCAAACGTGGTATTTCTTCTCTATATGAGAATATAATATCATTGATTGATTTCATTTTTTTTCTCCTAATTCCTTAATCCTAATATAATTCCTTAATCCTAATATTTTCGGCTTGATGAACTATCTTATTCAGATAGTCTCTAAAGAAATCTTTTGCAATGGCTTGTTTTACTTCATCTAAGCTTTTTAATGCTTTTTCGAAGATACCAAACATTGCAAAATCGCTTCCATCCTGATAAACAACAGTGATCCATGTTTTTTGATATCTGTTATCTGGTAAAAAGATAACATCTTTAATATCTTTTCTTAGTATTTTTTTTAAGAGAGATAGCATGGTAAGCTTATGGCTAAGCTTGTTGTTATCTCTAATATATCTTGGCTTAATATACCAATAAGCCTTATCAATTAATTCACCTAAAAGCTTGAGATCTTTTAGGTCTATTTCTTTAGTGTCTAAAACATACAAGGCTAATTTTTTAAGCCTTGGATACTCATTTTTGCTTATTAAGCAAAAAGAGTTATCATATTTAAAGCTTTTTAAGTTTTCTTTAATATCCATTTTCTTGCTCCTTTTCTTTAATATCCATTTTCTTGCTCCCTTTTAACTCTATAACTAGTAATTCATTTTGCTTATTTTATTTTAAAAATCTTAATCGTAAAAACGAGTTCCATCTTCTAAAAACTCATCATCTTCACATTTTATAATATCAATAATGTTTTCATCCCTATAATACCAATCTATGGTATTACTAAGGAACTTGTATGCATCATTGCAGATATCAATATAATATTGATTGAGAACTTTTTCAAATGCCTCTATTCGTTCAATTGCCTTTTGTGATATATTGTGTGACTTAGCATAAGTCAACACAACAGATCTTGTACGAGGATGGCAATAATTATGGGAACTCGTAAAAATATATGATTCTATTTCCCAATCATATATATCATTTGTTGTAATATTATGATTTAATTTCTTTGCAAGTTTTTCAAGGTCTAAACTTGCATTGTCGAAGCATAATCCACTTCCTTGACATCCTGAAATATCATAATGGAGATCTTTGCTAGATATCTTAAATCCTTTTTCTGATATCGATTGTGCTATTTCATCCAAATAATCATTAATCTCACCATCATAAAAAATTTCCAAAGCAAGTTCTTGACGTTGCTCTATTGCTTTTTGCTTTGAAATTTCGTTTAATTCATTAAATTTATAAACCTTTATAGTTTTTACGCTTTTTTTTCTCATTTTATTTTCTCCTTTTTAAAAATTTCCAGGAAACTAAAGGCTAAATACTTGCTTATAGCCTTTAGTTTGGTTTATTATTCATTTTTCACTAGATTGTTTCTTGTTTCTTTTCTGTTTCATCCTTAATATTACCAAAACTTACTAAATAATTAACACCATTTGCTTCTAATATAATGGCATTTCCATCTTTTTCTATTAAAAATTTACGTAGGGATTTTACCATAATACTACGTTTAATGGGTATTATTATACTGAGTAATGCCAATATAATAATAATAGATAATGATATGCATGATAATGTTGCTTGCATATGCATTTCATAGCCAAAATAAACCAGTGCAAGGCTATATTGTATAAACAACATTATAGCAATAATAATTGCTGAAAATTTAACTTGAAATTCATTTTCGAATTTCAAGTTATCTATTTCCATAGCTTTAAAATTTATATTCATTTTTCTTATTCCTTTGCTTAAAAAGTTTTAGAGATCAACTATTTCCATGTCAATCTCTTCTAACAACTCTAATAACTCCGAAGTAAGATGATGCACCTTAACTTCTAGTTCTTCAATCTTTTCAATCTTTCTTGCTTCGAATGCCTTAACATACTCTAATTCTTCTGTTAAAGACATTATCTCTCCTGTGAGATTATTTTTCTTTTCAATAAGAGCAATAATCTCTTTGTATTTTTTTATGTCAGCTTCAAGGAGTTCAATGTTTTCAGGTATCTCATACGTGACTAAATATTCTACATGAAAGACATCTTTGTATCTGCTTTCTATCTCGTGATAGTTCCTATTGACGTTTTTCAACTCTTTTTTGGCTTGTTCTTCATCTTCTTTTTTGCAACTAGTTAAAAAGTTATCAGCTTCGATAACTTCATTTTCTATAGTATGCAAAATTAATCCTAATACTAAAGATGATTTATTTTGATTTAAAAAATCCTTAGCCTTAAGTAATTCATTCTGTTTTTCCTGTAAAAGCTTTTCTGCTTTATCCAGTAAGCTTTTAACTTTTTTAAAATTTTCCATAATACTCCCTTTAAAACAGGGAGTAAATTTACTCCCTTATTTTTTTAATTTTCCACTATTGATAACTTTACTAGCTCAATAACCTCTTCCAAAGCAATTCTATCTTTGGTTTTAGCTATAAAGCCGTCTTTGTTTGCATACAAAACGCCATCGTTTTGGTCTATTTTTGCAAAATCTAAGCAAGGATGATCATTATATCTATATAATGTCCATCCACTATCACTTCCTCTATTATCATAGCATATTGATCCAGCTATGATTTTTTTGTTTTTCTTTTCCCATGCTTCCTTATATGCTCTGGAAGCTCTTATCTCTTTTGAAGGGATAATCAAAATTGGGATTTCATCTTGATTATCATTATAAAAACTTTGAACTTTTGCATTCTCTTCTAAGAATGCAAGATTCTCTACAAAGCTTTCTATGGAAAAGAATATATCTTTGCCAAATTTTGCTAAGATATCATACATAAAAAAACTTTCTGGCGTTAAGCCATTTATGTTTTCAAATGCTTTTAATATGAATTTTTCAACTGGAGATGAAAATTCAAATTGAAATTTATCATATCCAAATTCTAACGCTGCTTTCATTGGTCCCTTAGCATCTAAGATCTGCTTAGCATAAAACCATTGAAAAGACTCTTTGAATGCATTATAAAGCTCTGGAACTTCTTTAAGTACCAGAGAGGTAGCATTTTCAAATGCCAATGCGTCATCTCTTTGGTGATGGTCAAAATTATTTTTTGTTGGATCATATTGCATTCCAACATCTAAAACAAGAACTGACTTTTTTTCCAGTTCTTCTAAAACTGGATCTCTTCTTGCTATCTCTATATATCTACCAAAATATTTTTGGCTTAAATATTGGAGATATCCACATATCCCAAAATCATCGAAATGTGCCGCTCCTGGATGAGTAACTATCAATGTTACGCTGCCAAGATTCAAAGATTCGATTAATTCTTTTTCAATTTTTTCAATTTTTGTTTCATTTTTCATTTTATTTTCTCCATTTCTTTTTTTTTAAAAGGCAAGTCTATAAGGTGTAACACTTACACCTTATATTATTATTCATATATTATTCATTTATAATAGGATGCCCATTATCAATAGCATCCTGTGTTTCTTTGTGTGTCATCTTATCAACGAAGCCTGTACCACAAAAGAAACAAAAGTCTGTATCTGTTATCACTTGACAACATGCACAGAAAGCATATTCTTTATCTTTTTCAATTTTTGTTTCATTAGTTTCATTTTTCATTTTTATTTTCTCCATTTCTTTTTTTTTAAAACATAAAGTTATAAGGTGTAACACTTACACCTTATTATTCATCGTATATGTTATCAAGTTGAGATTGTACATCAACTTGATCCCTTGCGTTACTGTTTTGATACATTTGAATTAAATTGATCTGTCTTAATTCAAATTCATCAACTCCAATCACGTCAAGAGCTTCATCTTCATCCATGCCTTCATTTATCAAGGCATTAAATGCTTTCTCGTATTCAGTGCCTTCTATAAGGCTATAGACAGGTATATCTTGCGATAAAGCGTTTTGCGGAACTTCGAAGATGGTAATGTAACTATTTTGATGTTTATGAGGAGTAAAAGACCACGAAACCTCATAGCTCCCATCAATCAGTGACAAATGGCATTGTGTTATGCCTGTGGCACTGTGTTCCATTATTGTGTCACTAATAACCTTGTCAAAGTCTAAATTTTTGATAAGGTTTTCTATTTCTTTTCTTTCCATAATTTCAACTTCGTTTGTTTCTCCAAACGAATTGCTAAAATTCTTTAACATTATTTTTTCCCTTTTTTTAAAAGTGCTTACGATATACCCGATAAGGTATCGCAACTTGAACATAAATTTTTATTATCACCATTTTTTAATCTGTGGCGATAATCTTTTTTTTGACAATTTGAACATTTTTCTACAAACTCAAAGCCGCCAAAATAGCCTAATTCTTGATCATCTTCATTAATGATGGTTAATGAACCTTCATGGAAGCCTAAACGCAGCTTGGATTCATAGTTAAAGCCTTGAGGAAACAAGGCGATATCTTTCCTAGCTTGCATATAGAGCTTTATTAGTTTTTCAAGCTCTTCAATGCCTATTCCTGTTAGCTGGCTTGGTCTTAATTCCTCAGGTAATAGAAAGTATTCAGCATAAATATTCTTTATGCTTTTTAGAAAAGACAATAAATCACAGTCTCTTCTATTTTGCAATAGCCATTGTTTTTTCATTTTATTCTCCTAAATTGGTAAGTCATAGTTATTTAGACAACACTTGCAATAAGTGTTACCTTTGCCGTTGTAGTGCAATTTAAAGCTGTAATCTTGCACTAAACAATTATCGCAAGTATCAATTAACTTTAACTCGTTATCCTTAACGGCTATTTGCTGTCTATCAGCATTTATAATCGTTACACGACACAACAACTCGTTATAGTGCAACTGTAACGCTTCGCACTTGAAGCTTCTTGGCATTAAACTTGCTTCCTGTCTGGAAGCAATATAAATATCAAGTAATTCTTCCATGTCTTCAAATTGACTCTCTGATAGCATTACCAGAGGTCTTAATACTTTAGGTAAAATATTAAAGCTTTTGTAAGCTATCTTTAAAGCTTGACAAAAGCTTTTTATAGCTATTGCACTACTATTTTCTAGCGAGATTTTTTGAAACATTTTTTGCTCCTGTTAAATTTAATTTGTAAATTTTTGGCAATCCTTACAACAATTGCCATTGTTGTCTAATACAATATTATGCTTGGAGAAATATCTCCAGCAATAATAACACTTTATGCCTTTAAAGGCGTTTAAAAACTTTTTACTATAGATAAAATCTATAGTAAAGCTTGAATGTAGAGACATTAAACGCTTTACCTCTTTTCCCCCCTTTTAAAATTGTCGATATTGTATTTTATTGATTTCACAGAAATCAATAAAGCTTTTTTGATTTAAAAAAGCTGGGAAATCTATTTTATTTACATCTCTACCATATACAATATATTGCATATGGAATATGTAATTTGCTTCTATTGTAAACGAATCTTGGGAGCGAATAAATATAGCTTCTTTTTTATAAAAAGAAAAAATTAAAAAACTTTTCCTTTTATTTTCTTTTCTAAAGATCTCTTTTGTTTCAGGAGCATTATTATAATTTTCCCAAGATACAAAATCTATTTCCTTTTCATTTTTTGAATGAAAAGTTTTTACATGTTCCCAAGATTTTTTTATTTTAAATTCATTGTTTTTTTCAATGAATTCGTTTTTTTCTCTCAGGAGTTTCAATTCATAAGGATTGATGAGTTCAAGCCTTTCAATTTTTTCAGGGAAAAAAACTTTCCAAAAAGACTCAATGCTTACCTTATAAGCATTTTCATCTATAATGAAAAGAAATTTGTCTCCATCCCAGTTCGAAGGCAAAAAATTATATTTTTGCCCATCTATTATAACTTTTTTGCAAGATTCTACAATCTGGACATCCACGAATAAAACACTATTTTGAAATAGGTTTTTACATTCGTTAGATGTTAATTCTCCCCAAGACTTCCTTGGAAAACCCTTCGGTCTGCATTTCCCATAATATTGACACTGTTTTAGACCTTTCAACTTAAAAGGATCTTGTATTTCTAGTGCCAATCCTTTATTGCAATAGTTTGTACTAAAACCGCCCACCCCGAAGATAATTCTCATTTTTTTTCTCCCTTTTTAAAAATTTTAAGTAAAGTAAAGGCTAAATACTTGCTTATAGCCTTTACTTTGTTTTTCTAACCATATATTTCGTTGAGTTGGCGTTGGATAGCCTCCTCATCAAAACTGCTTGTTTCTTGTAGCTGAGTTGTAACCCAGCTATCATCAATATGTTCACCGTCCTGGTTCATGTTTTCTACCTCATATTGAGGTAATCTAAATAGTTCAATAAAGTGAGTTTCTATGTCAATGCTATTGGAAGCTTGACAAAAAATATTAACAGTTCCATCCTCTAGTGACATTTCAACAATTGTATTGCCGAACCTGTCATTGTGTTTTTCTGCAACTTTTTCAGCAATTTCAAACCAAGAAAGGTTTTCAATTGCTGATTCTATTTCTTCTCTTGGTAAGATTTCAACATCATATTCTTTACCTATGTTATTTGTAAAGGTTTTAATTGTTTTGTCCATTTTATTTCTCCTTTTTTAAAACTTTTTTTACGTAACTAGGCTAAATACTTGTTTCTAGCCTCAAATGGTAGCCTCTTATAGTACCAGCTATAACATGCTTACTTACTTAGAAGTACTGCACGGTAAAGATCTACAAGGCTTTCTATTTTCTTTTTTATTGATACAGTGGAAAAAATAAATAGATAAATAAAAAAACAATTAAATTTGCTTTGTTGCAGATAATCGCTTATCTGCCTTATTTGCAATGCCAGACAAAGCACTAGCATTTTCTAATACCATGCAAGATATCAATTCCAATCTTGCATAGTTCTTTTATTTTTTTATTTTTTTTGTGGTTAGACATCTATAACAGATATCTTCAAATAAGCCTACCTGCTTTCCACAAATAACGCAGGTATTTGAATAATTGATTCTTTTCGAATCAATATAGATTTTAACTGTTTTCATTTTTTTTCTTCCTAATTAATCAAAACGCCTTTTTTGTTTCGGAACTACATAAAGGATTCTATAATCAATTAGAATCCTAAATAACTTAAAAATCTCCAACGCCGTAAAATGCATAGACATAAAATCAATACATTTTACATTCATAACAATTTTAAGCCGGTGAACGGCTTTTATAAATTGTTTTTCATATCTCTCTAAAATATAAAGCACAACTTTTTTTCCATCCTTACATTGTATTCGATAAGCAAGGGTTTTTTCTCTATTGTCACTTTCCGAATGGCAATTTTTTACTGAATGTCTCATTTTTTTTATCCTAAAAGACAAATAGAATTTTTTCTATTTGTAAAAATTGTTTGGGATATTTAAACAAAATTGTCAGTTTTTGCCTAAATATCATAATTTATTCTATTTGAACCAATGTAGTAAAATAGCAGGTTACAGACCTGCTAAACACAACTATGTCAGACTTGTAACACCTATAAATACAGGGATACAAGCTGATTTTGCGAATGTCGGTGAATGTTTGCTAGAATTCACAGGTTTTTATTATTTGCGTAATTTAAAACCTGTAATTCTTTGATTTTAAAAGCTGCAATTGCTTGCACTTTTAAAAAGTGCAAGTAAAAACAACTAGTGCAATTGCTTGCACTTCTATATAAGTTTTTCTTCGGTAAAACTCATATAACGACCATTTCCAATAATTATATGGTCAAGAACTTCAATACCTATAATCTTACCAACTTCAACTAATCGCTTGGTTAAAGCTATATCCTCCTGGCTTGGGATTACCTCTCCACTTGGATGATTATGCACAAATAGTATACTTTGTGCAGCTTCTTTTATAGCTGAAGAAAATACCTCCCTTGGATGTACAATGCTAAGATTAAGGCTTCCTATAGATACAAGCTCTTCTTTTATGACTCTATGTTTTGTATCAAGTAGAATGGAAAAGAATTTTTCTCTTTTTTGATCTCTTAACTTTTCATGATAATGATAAAAAACTTGCTGACTCCCTTGAAATGCAACGCCTGGACGAATATTTACCGCTTGAAACCTTCTAGCTATTTCCAAGCATGCTTTTAGCTTTACAAGCATGCCTTCAGACAAATTCAACTCATTGTCTGAAGCTAAGGATAATTTTCTAAAAGTATCAAATTTTTCTAGCAGCTCTCTAGCTGCTTTCTTGCTACCTAAAATAATAGATAACAAGTTTTCATCTATGGTGTTTTCAGCTCCATAGACGGCTATTTGTTCTTTGATTCTTTTCATTTTTTTTATTCCTAAAGCCTTCAAAGTTTTTAATAATAGCTAAGCTTTGAAGGCCAAAAACTTAGCTATAAGAAAAATTAACAGATATTTTTTTTCATATCTGCATAAAGCCTATAGGCTTTATACAGTATGCTATCTGTTTCTTGAACCTCTATCACTTCGTTGCTTTCTTTTTCGAGCTTAGGTAATAAAATATACCTAAAATCATCATCATCCTGTAATAGAATAGCGTGTTCTTTAGATTCTAAAGAAATACTTATCTTTTTAGAATCTATAACTTTTAGAAAGTCAAGTAAAAAATTGGGATTGAATTTAATACTAAGATCATTACCGTTATATTCTACCGGTAATGTAAAATTACCAGTAACGTTGTTATCCCTAATAGGGAAAACATCTATTTTCCCATTAGAGAAAAATATCTCTATTGTTTTATTTTTTTTATCAGTAAGGAAACAGATCCTTTTTAAAACTGATAAAAATTCTTTTGATGGAATAATAGCTTTATAAGGTAAAGCTATTGGTATTACTTTTTCATATGGTGGAAACCTTACTTCAGAAAGTTGTATTATCAATAAAACATCATTTGTTCTAAAAATAAGCTGACTTTCTGAAAAACTCAATGTAACTTTCTCTGGTTTTGTAGCACTTATAACTTTTTCAATTTGTTGTAAACCAAGTGCAGGGACAGTAAAACGGTTATCAATAATTTCTGTAAATGCTATATATTTTTTTTCACATATAGCAATCCTTTTGCCATCGGTAGATACAAATCTTATTACATCGCCAATGATCTCAATAAGTACATTATCTAAGTCATAACGTGTCTTTTCTGAAGTTGTAGCAAATAAAGTTTTCTTTATTAACTTTTTGAAATCGTCTCCTGAAATTTCAATTGTTCCTTTTTCATCAAACTCAGGCATTTCAGGAAATTTTTGAGGATTTTCACCTAAAATACAAAAAATACCGCCTTCGGTCGTCAATTTACCATTAAACACTTCGCTTTCCAACATAACTTCTATATCAGGCGTTTCCTTTATGATATTATACAATTCCAAAGAAGGGAGTAAAAGCTCCCCATCATTAAGAATGTAAACATCCTCTTTAGGTATCGTGTAACTTATGGAAGTTCTTAAATCAGTAGCTCTCAGCAAAAGAGTATTTTCTAAAGTTGTAAGCCTAACATTTTCTAAAATAGGGTATAACCTACTTTTTTTTGTGATCCCTTTAAGGGATTCTAAAGCCTTCAATAAGGCTTTTTTATTGATGATGCTTTTCATTTTGTTAGCTCCTAATGCCTTTAATTTTTTACATGCTAGGTTTTAAAAGGCTAAAAACCTAGCAATAAGAATAATAATTAGAATAAGAATAACTTGCAGTTTTAGAAAGATCTGCCAACTCTATACTTTAATGTTCAAATCACATTTCTCTACAAGAATTGCAAAGATTTTTTCTTTTTCTAGATATAGGCTTTTTTTTATTATGGAAAAGAGCCTATATCTACTTGCGAAAGCATTTACTTGGTTATAATCCAAGTAATTGCCTAAACAAATGTTTATAAATGACAGCGTCAACAAACTGTCATCATCAATGTAATTTCTTTTTTCTGGATCTTTTTCTAATGCCATTTTTAGGCATTGATCCTTATATTCCTGGATAAACTCCAGGCATTTTTTTTGAGAATTTTTCATTTTTTTCTCCAATGCTATAATAATAAAGAATACTTTTAGATATTTTTTAAAAATTAACTATATAGTCAGCGTTTTACACTTCGAATAACTTAATATTCTCCGATTAGCTAACTATATAGCCTAATTAAAAGGGATTGCAAAGCTTAAGTATAACTTTAAACAATCACTTATTTAATTAACTAAGTAAACTAAAAATTAGTTTACTTTTTCTGATATTTTTTCTTTCTAGAGTCTTTTTTTTGTCCAAAACTCTAAAAGAAAAGTTGTTGTTTTTTTTCATTTTTTTATCTTTCATACCTTTATTTTTAAAGGCTATAGCGTAAAGGCTAAAATACTATAGCTATATTATTTATCTTTTATTAATGTTTCTAAGGTAAAAAGGGAGTTGTTAATCTCCCTTGATTTAAGCGTTTAAAAGCTTGCTCTATAGCCGTAAACGCTATTCATGCAAGTTAATTTAATTGCTTTTTTATTTTCTGGTGGTGGGTAAATTGACAATATTATATTGTCGTAAAACCCTGGATTTAATTTTATTTCAAGCTCATCAATGAACTCATCGATTCGCTCTCTAATGAACTCTTGTACTAAAGAGCTTAGCTGTATCATAGCTAAGCTCTCAACATCTTCATGAAGATTTTTACCATAATCTGCATGATAAAGTTCAATAAGTTCATGATTATTATAATAATTTTCAAAAGATTGTTCTAGTTCCTGATAGCAATCTTTATATCCAAACTCGCTAGCTATATCTTTATTATATAGTGCGAGTTTTTCAGTATCAAACTCATCAAGATTATTAACCAAGAATTCGCAATAAGTTGAATACTCATTATTCAACTTATCTTCTAAAACCTCTCTAACGTCTGAGAGGTTACAATTTTTGAATTCTTTTTCAGCTATTGCGAATGATATCATGTCGCTAAAGCTGTTATTTGCTAAATTTTGAGCATATTTTTTTATATTCATTTTTTTTTGTCCTTTTTTTTCTTTGTTTAAATACTTGTTTCTAAGGTAAAAAGGGAGCTTAAGAACTCCCTTGACTCTTAAATTTCATCAAAATATTTTGCTTCAAGCTCAATATAGAGCTTTTCAGCTTCGATGGTGTCCCTTAACGAGGTAACTTGGTTCATAAAGGGAAATCTTGAACCGTTTTCTTTTCTTGTTAAAGTGATTGTCTCGTAACAGTTTGACCTTTTCCAGGTCAAACTGATTTCTTTATTTCCGATATATTTCTTATTCTTTTTAATCGTTTCCATTTTATTACTCCAATGCCTTTAAGGTTTAAATTTTGCTAAGTTCTAAAGGCTAAAAACTTAGCAATAAGAATTTGAATGTTTTGAATAGATACCCTTCGCTATATACGCTTATGTTTTCGAAGGGTAAAAACATAAGCGACCACTTATCTTTTTTCTTTGAAAGTTTTTATTTCTCCAACTTTGCCAAGCTGGTCAATAAAAGAATTTCTGTTTTTCCCATCATAGATATTTTCTTGATTTTCTTTAAGTGACTTATAGAGTCTAATAAAGAAAATTCTTAACTTTTCCATGGCTTTGTTAATGTCTGTATTGCTTGCCTTCTTAAAAGGCATTCTCACATTCTCCCTAGCATAACGTGTATCTTTAGGATACACACTATAAAACTTTTGGGAGTTTTCAAGTTTTACTTTTTCTTTAAAAACTCTCTGCCCGTCAATTATTTCAAGGCTATCATGTAGCCAGAAACAAATGGACCAAGAGTCGTTTTGCCATATACCGTTTGTATAATTCCCGTTTAAGAGCGTAGATCTAAGACATACGCTATTATCCATGGTAAATATTGCAATCTTTGACTGTGGAAAAACCTCACTAAAATCAGCTTGTACCTGTTTTTTAAAGTCTTCTAATGTTTTCATTTTTTGCTTTCTGAAATTTATTATTTATACCTTCTATAATATAGCCTTAGAAGGTAAAAGGCTAAAACTTTTAATAGCTTTTAATCTCCCTTTTCTGAAGGGAATAAATAACTATTTTCTCCTTATCTCTCTTATAAAACCCGTCTATAGTGCCGCCAGGCACAAATAGACTATTAACTAAGGCTTTTTTATCTGCTAAGGGAGCAAGCTTTAACCCTTCAATAATTAAAATATTTTCCATTTTTTTATCTCCAATGCCTTTTTCTTTCTAGTATTCTCCATTCTAGAATGATAATTCCTAGAATGGCTCTACATGATCGATCAAAATTTTGATCTATCAATTCTAGATCCAAGTCATTCCCAAAAGCATAACGCCATTCAGACCCTAAATAATCGGCTAGCCAATTATTTAGACATCCTAAGGTATATTCGCATTCGCTAGCCATATCTAGATACTCGTTAACATCTAAATTTCTTGCTAAGTACAATTCGACACATTGGTCTTTATACTCCTGGATCAAATCCAGGCATCTTTTTTTTGATTCTTTCATCTTTTTAGCTCCAAAGCCTTTAATTTTTTTAAAAATGCTAAGTTTTAAAGGCTAAAAACTTAGTAATAATAATAAAGATTTTTTTATAAATAGATACCCTTCTATATATATACGCTTATGTTTTCGAAGGGTAAAAACATAAGAAAAGAGCGTACAAGATTAATTAAGGTTTTTTACTTTAATTTCTTTGTTTTCAATTTTTGAAAAAAGTTTTTTTCTATTGCTTTCTAGGAAAGCATAAACGTTTTTCATTGTGGTTTGACTAGGTTTCCCTGTCACATAAGGATCTAAAACTATAGACCCAGTTTTAATATTTTTTTGTACGACAACTGTATCATAAGACTGTAATATTATTGTAGTACCATTAGTAATAACTACATGATTATTACTAAACTTTTCAATCTTGATGTTTTTCATTTTTTTTCTTCCTAAAGCCTTTAAGGTTTAACATGCTAAGTTTTAAAGGCTAAAAACCTAGCAATAATAATAATTTGAATATGAATATGAATATGAATATGAATATGAATATGAATACTTTTAGAGATTTTTTAAAAAATAGCTAAAAAACCAGCGTTTTACACTTTGAATAAATATTCTCCGATTAGCCAGTTAAATAGCCTAATTAAAAGAGATTGCAAAGCTTAAGCATAACTTTAACAATCACTTATTTTTTTTTAACTTAGGAGTTTTAAGCTTGTTTTTCTCTCCAAAACTTCAACTCCCTTTCTAGAATTTTCCATTCTAGAATGATGATTGCTAAAATGGCTCTACTTGATTGATCAAAATTATAGTCAATCAAGTCTTCCATCTCTAGATCATGCCCAAAGGCATAACCTTTATGAAGGTCTAAATAGTTGGATAACCAACGGTTTAGACATCCCAAAGTATTTTTACAATCACCATAACAATATCCTCTTTTCTCCAAATCTTTTTCCAATGCCATTTCTTTACATTGGTTCTTGTATTCTTTTATAAGCTCTAAACATCTTTTTTTTGATTCTTTCATTTTTTTTTCTCCAATGCCTTTAAGATTTTAACATGCTAGGTTTTAAAGGCTAAAAACTTAGCAATAAGAATAAAGATTTTTTTTTTGTATAGATACTCTTTTTAATTAAGCCTAAAAAGAGCATAAAAGGCCTAGGATTTTTATAGATTATAAGAATTATAATAAGATTTTTTAGGCATAAAAAACCCTTCTTTTATGCCGAGAAAGTAGAAAACTCCACTTTCTACTTTTTGTTTATTGTTTTTGTTACTCCCCCATGTCGAAGCATGGAGACTTTGTAAGTAAGAAAATGGTGATTCATTAGCCATAAAGCCTGACAATTTATCAATCTCTTTTTCCATTCTTTTTATTTCTTGCCATTCTTGGCAAGAAATTTCATCATTATGGCTATATGTATAGGGCAAAATTGCCCTTAAGATTTTTGCCATTTTAGAAATTCTGTTTTTCTTTTCATTTGATATCATTTTAAATTTTTTCATTTTTTTTCTCCTAAAGCCTTTAAAGTTTTATATTAGCTAAGCTTAAAAGGCTTTTTAAAAAGTCTTAGCTATAAGAATTAGAATTAGAATAATAATAAGAATAACTGCTTTAATGGTTCAAATTACATTAATATTTTTTTAAGTTCCTGATATTCACTATCAGTAATTCGATAGCTGTCAAGATAGCTCTCTATTCCTTCGCAGAGTCTATCTAGTTCGTTTTCGGACAGTGGTAGTTTTGAAGGGTTATCCCCTTCAAGGTCTGTTAGAAAATTTTCACAGTCTGAAATTTTTAGGCCGAATCTTTCTAGAATATCCATCTTTTTCTCCTTTTTAGTAAATTTTTTTGTAAAATTGTAACATACTCTTTTTAAATTAAGCCTAAAAAGAGTTTAAAGGCTTGGAAACCTTAAACTATGCCATGTTTAAGATTTTTATTAGCTCTATCTACTTTAACCGCTTTTCCAAGCAAGTAAAGAGATAGAGAAAACAAAAGCACTATAAGAAAAAATGAAATGCTTGTTTTGTGTTGTAAACAAGCCTTGTAAATATTCAAACTGTTATTTGCTGGCTTTGTTAGCCAGCTGTAAAATAGAATGACTATAAGCCATTCTATTCCTTTTTTTATGCAAGTTTTTTTCATACTTGCTCTTTTTTCTTTTTTTTCTTCTTTTTTCCTTTTTTCTATAATCTCTTTTCTTTTTTCTATAAGCTCTTTTTTGGCTTCAAGAGCCTTAATGACTTCAATTTTCTTTTGTTCCAAATTACTTTTCTTTTTTCTCCCTAAAGAGAATATTTTTTTAATAAGTTTCATTTTTTTACTCTTTTCTCCCTTCTATATATAAGATATAATGCTTCGAAGGGAAAAAGCATTATATTAAGAGTTTTAAAATTTAAAATTTGATATTGCTTTGTACAAAAGCAATCTTAGGAATATTACCCAAGAAAGCCATTAATTTTTGTTTTGTTTTGAACTCTCGATATACAAAAGTATATCGATTTGAATTGTGTAACTGAAGGTAATAAATACCTTTAGAGTACACAATATTATATGTTAGATTTTGGAATTTATTATTTATTATGCTTAAAGACGCATAATAAAAACAATTTTTTCTTGCTTCGTAATAATTTCTGATCATTAATTCATTTTTTTTCATCTTTTTACTCCAGTGCCTTTAATGTTAAAACATGCTAGGTTTAAAAGGCTAAAAACTTAGCAATATAAGAAGAATAAGATTTTTTTTTTGATTTAACTGTATACCCTTAACATTTTTAAAGGCTTTAAGGGTGTAAGCCTTGTTTTCTAAGCCATGATGATGGATTCAACTCCCCACCCAGCTTTGAATCCATCATCATAATAAAGTTGTTTCATCTTAATTATAACGGTTTGTGATCTTTTTCCCTTGCCATTAAATTCCTCTGAGATGTAGAAAGCATAATGCCTTGTTTCCTCAGGAGCTTTTATAATTCTTGTTCTAAGCGGGTTATAATACCCGTAATTTCTCAAAAGCCATTCAATATCTTCTATTATTTCAAATTGATCATTTCCATAAAAGTTTCTTGTGAGGATTTGACTTATTTGTTCGTTGATCATCCCAAAATCTTCATTTTTCATCTTATTACTCCAATGCCTTTAAAGGTTAAAAATTGCTAAGTTTTAAAGGCTAAAAACCTAGCAAATATAAGAATCAAGATTTTTTTTTGATTAACTGCATACCCTTAATATTTAAAGGCTTTAAGGGTTAAAGCCTTGTTTTATAGTTCTATAATATGAGGTTTGTTGACAATCTCTTGAAATTGTCGGCGGCTTAACCGCCTAGTTTTTAAGGTTTCTCCATTTTTTGTTATTTTAACATAAAAAAAGTTTCCCCTTTGGAAACTTTCAATATTGTTTCTATTTTCTATATCAATATAGAGACGTATATTTGATGTATATGAGAGTCTTTTTTCATTTCTTTTATAAGTATTTTCTGAAATTAACATTGCTATTTCTCCAAAGCCTTTAAGGGTTTTAATATTGCTAAGTTAAAAGGCTAAAAACTTAGCAATATAAGAAGAATAAGATTTTTTTTTTGATTTAACTGCATACCCTTAACATTTAAAGGCTTTAAGGGTTAAAGCCTTTTTCACAAGTCATATTAGAAGAATTTCTCCATGTATGACTTGGAGAACGCTATATTAAACCACCTTTCAGAAAGGCGGCTATAACATAGCGTTTCGCCTGTCTTGGTGTCGATCCATCGGCAGTAGTGGAACTTTCCATGTTCCACTACTTCTATATGATTACGATTCCTCCCATCAATAAAAAGGGAAAATCCCTTTTTATTTTCCCAAGATTTTGCCCAAGCTCTTTTAAAGGTTTCTTTTTTTATAATCATTTTTGGTCCCTTTCATTTTTTTTTTTTTTGAATAACTAAAATAATAGCTAGATGAGGAATTGAACCCCATGAAAAGCCTTGCTTTCTAGCTAATTAAGGCTAAAATATAGCCTTAAAAATAATAGTAATAAATTCTATACTATCATTAATAAAACTTAGCTTGTATTTTTTTGACTTTTCTAAGCAATACAAGCCTAAATTTTTTAGGCACAAAAAATTGAATAAATTTTCAATTCTCTTTTTTTCTCCCACGCTAAAAGCTTCAATATAGAAAGCTATAACGCAAGAAATTAATAAACCCTGAACCAAATTTGTGACGATGAAACACCACAAATTTAAAATTAAATTCGCAATCATTTTTTTTAACTCCAATAAAAATTTTGTCTAAAAAATCCTTATTTGAATTTTTTCAATGACTGCATAGATAAAAAATCTATTCCTTTTATTTTTTTTTTTTCACGGTGTAAGCTGTAAAAGGGAACAACTCACACCGTTTGCAATTAATTATTCTATATCATCTCTCTCCGATATAGAAATAATTGCTATACTACAAAAGTATATAGATAGAATACAAATTAATGAAGCAACTAACATAATACACCTGCTTTCATTTTCCCTTATATATTAATAATGTAGTATGCAGGAAAATAAAACATACTACATTGAAAAAATTAAAGTTGAATGTTTGAAAAGTTGTCAATCTGAACAACTTTATTAGCTTTTATAAAGCTTCGAAGAAAATTTTTAAGGTTATCAAGGTGATTAATAACCTTAAACTCACAAGAAATCTTAAAAAAATCAAGATTTCTTGTGTCAATCTTTAAAAGGAAACTATCAAATTTCTTGATAACTTCAAGAAATTTATAGTTTTTTTCGTTAATTGTTTTCACTTCTATAAAAATTGAAGGCGTTAAGCCTTCTTTGGTCTCTTGATAAATTTTTTCTAAGCTCATTTAATTCAATCCTTTTTTTTTAAAAAAAAAGCAATAAAAAAAAGCATCTCGAACGGCTAGAGATGCTTACTCCATATATATATATATAACTAAGGCTTGGAATTGAACCAAGCATCACTTTTTCAAGTGAATCCTAATAAAAAACAAAATTTCACAACTTTATTTTTTATTCTTAGTTTTTTTTTCAATCATTTTTTTTCAATCATCTTTTTTGTACAAGTTTTTTTCTTGTACTAGGCTATTATATTGTATATCCCTTAATTCTTTTCAAGGGAGACTATTTATTTCTTTTCTAGTTCAACACTTAAACGCCCAAAATCTGACTATGCCAGCTATGAAAAAATATTTTAGCTCCTAAAAACTAAAACGCTCAAACCGATTGAAAGCCAAACTACAAAATTAATTATAGCTCCAACAAAATCAAACCATTTGAAATCTAAATTTTCAATATTAGACGTATAGAAAATAATAAAATCATTGTTCTATATCTTGCCTATCTGTATATAATTTTCAAAGAACTGAAACAATTACAAAACATAGCTTTTTTAAGGCTATAAACTCAAAACTATCACGTTTATAGAGTTTGCTAATTAAAATCAAGCTGGCTTTCAAGTTTCCTCATAGTCTCTACTCAATACGCTTGTAATTTTATATATTAGTCTTTACCTTTTTTTGTGCCTTGAACGTTCATTACTCGTTACTCAATCCCGTATAGAGTTTTGGTTAAAAAGGTACGATTTAACCACGGGTACTTAACACAATTTTATTTAATTTTTGTAATGTTTTCAGAGAACAAAAACAAGTCATTTCTGACTTGCTCTTATAATGTATAGAATACAAAAATTTCTATTTTTTGTCAAGAAAATTTTTTATTTTTTTTTCTTGCCAGTTCAAACCCTGTATTCTATACATTATAAGAGCAAAGGATTTTTTTTCTTTTCCCTTGTCTCAACTTTCAATATTATAAGTTTTTCTATTTTGTTTGTCAATATCTTTTTTTTTTATTTTTTTTTTTTTTCTGAGTACTTTGTTTTCTCGAATATAATATGTATATACTATCTATAGTTACATTTATTATATACTAGAAAGAACTACTATATATATTACTGTTTTTCTCGTTAGAGTTGCAACATATATAATATATTACTCAGTTATTTCTATTTTTTTATTAATTTTTCTCTCTCTCTCTGACTCCCCCTTGCATATTGAAATACACACAAGAAAACAGATAGAAAGCAACAAATAGAACAACTCATAACATTGTTTCTTTATATTTTTTTGAAAAGAACACAAACAACAAAAAGTTATAAAAACTTATGTCATTTACTATATTTTTATTATAGTTTTTCATGTTGCAGAAAGCAACATAAAAATTTTAAAAAAAGCAAAATATTTTTAGCTACAATTATAAATATAATAAATTCAATAACTTACACGCAAAAATTTTTTTAAAAAAACTTTAAAATCTATAAAATAGTATCTTTTTTTCTAGTTTCTTACATTATATATATATACAAAAAAAAGAAAAAAACTATAAAATATAAATTCATAAAGCCAGCAATATCAATACTTATGAAAACTTATAACATAAGATATTCACCACCAACTATTTAGGACAATATAATATTTTTAATGTCAATTTCATCAAAAAAGATGAAATTGCTTGCACTTTCCACATAATTTATTTTTAATTTAGCCAAAAAAAACTATAAAAAAATAATGTTTGATGAATATAAAACTACAAAACAAGATACAGCTTTTTATTACATATCCCATAACAACTTATAACATTTCAGAAATATAAAAAGTTATAAGTTTTCACCATCAAGCCAGTATTTTAGCACTGTACAGAACATTTTTAATATTCATTACAGACAAAGAACGTCATAAGTTTTTATTATATAACACATTATGATTTTGATAAAATTCGGTTTTTCCTTAGCTGCATTTATTTTTGTTTTAGGTGTTATAACATCAATACACCTTCATAATTCAATGTAGAGCTTTTAAAGTGCATTAAAATCGATTGTGTATTTTTATACATATGTGTATATTTTTAGAAAAAGTATAGTCTACTTTATTTTTTTTTTGTTATTGCATCTACATATTGTTTTTTATATATAGTTACAGTTTTTGTTTTTCTATATTACAATTATATAATATAGTTTTTGTATGTTGCTTGCACTTTTTTTATTTTTTTTATTACTTCTACAAAAATAATATTATCGTACCAGTATACTTTATTTAGCATATGATAAACAAGTACTAGTATATTAATATAGTAGCTAGCTCCATTTTTTTTATTTTTTTTATTATAGTTTTTTTTTCTTGCTCAATACTTTTTATTTTTTTTTTCTGTTATCAATTTTTTTTTTGCTATCAGTTTCTATTTTATTTTTTTTTTTATAGTTCT
>Ga0180007_10000754_pt1 | contig 50360 bp, 57 predicted proteins | sample MM_PC_MetaG_FD_121122 | JGI IMG/M metagenome (GOLD analysis project Ga0180007, IMG submission 121122) | Groundwater microbial communities from the Aspo Hard Rock Laboratory (HRL) deep subsurface site, Sweden - MM_PC_MetaG | ecosystem: Environmental > Aquatic > Deep subsurface > Groundwater... | reverse complement strand
TTTTTGCTTCCTCATATGCTTTCTATTATGCCATGAAGTGACTATTCTTTGGGGTATATAAAGTTTTGAATTGGACTTTCCAACAAAAACCATTTAGAAATGCAAAAATTTTCTTGTCTTATAAAAAAATTTCAATTTTTCATGTATAGGATGACATATTTTTCATAAGGACATACAAAGGATAGACAGTCCTTCAGTATAGCTGCCTGTGTAATCAATAGATCTTCCAAGAGATCAATCAAAAATGATGGAACATATCTCATATCTAGGCGATGTATGATTAAATTAATTCTAAGAAAAAAGTGACTTTATTGTTAATCTCTTCCACACCATCACAGAGCTTTATAATACTTTACTATTCACTTCAAACAATTCCTCAATATTTCTAATAATTCTTGACTTCTTCTCTATCTTTTTCAATTCTTTTCTGATGTTAGTACCTATAACTACAGGTGATTGATTAATAAATACATCATAAATAATCTCATGATTCAATGGAATTAATCTTGTTTCTACAAACTGAGGTAAGACATCATAAGGAATATTTAAAGCAATTCCTGAAACTATACCAGAAACAGCATATATGATCTTTTTTTCTTCATCGAGTAACAAAAGCTTTTGATCTTCATATCTCAATGCAATAAAATGTTTTTTGAATGCATACTGAAATCCTGTAAGTATTTCTAGTTGAGGAGGTGTGATTTGCGATTTGTATTGGTTGATATAATCATTGATGATTTCAGGTGATTCAAAAAACTTATCTGCTATTTTGACGAAATCAGGTTGAAGGAGTCTATCAACGAATTTTTCGATGTTTGAAAAATGAGGATGGAGCCGATATTTTTGATTTGTTCGATGAATTAAGACATAGTAAAGCCCATAAAACAAATGAGCTCTATCATCACTTAAAACAGCATGATGCTTAAGTAATGTTTCTTGATTGAGGCAACACGTATCAATCAGTAACCCACTTCCACATGGACAATCTATTAAATCATAAAGCTCATCATCCTCAGGGATAGGTTCAACTTCTTTGATTTTGCTCATATCGACTAAAGATACAGGGTCACCTTTAAACTTCCATCTAGGAATTTCACGAACGACTTCGTTATATAATTTAACTGCTTGATCAATATCATTTTCTATGTCAACAAAATTCTGCATCATATAACTCATATCAAAGTCTAGAGAAATCTGAGTTCTGATCACAAAATCCTCAAGAAATTGATTAATCATGAACTCACTTTTTTGTTGTTTCAGCTTTTCATAGAACTGATTTAATATAGGATTATAAATGTTAATCCCATATTTACCTACAGATAAATAAGTTTCCCATGTATGTTGATAAACTGGATCATAATCTGAATATACACTCTCACGATAAAAAGCATAATGCTCAAAGGAATCTTCGTATTGATAAACTAACATGTTGATCTTAAGAAATATGCGAGGAAGACTCATCAATGCTTCATCTAATGTGATGCTTAAATGAGCTGGCTTGCAGCTATCATAAATTGAGACTAACTCATCCATGCTCACATGACCTCTTATTAACAAAACACCCTTTAAAAAATCATAAATGGTATCTAGTTCCTTATGTCTTTTAGTGATAACAATAGAATGGACAACTTCTTGTATCATACTTGGGATTCTATAACCTTCAGTTCCACCATAATAAGAAATAAGATAAAAGTCTTGAAGTTCAAGAATCAATTCATATTCTTCTAAACTATCATGTTTAAATCTGGTTTTGTGATGTGCAAATTGGATGAGTACGTTAAGTGCGTCAGCACTCACATAACCATCAAACAAACTTGGATCTTCAATCAAAGCTTCATAGATAGCAACAAGCATTTTTTTCTTTGTGATCTTCTCATAGTCTTTAGCATCATCAACCATTTGATAGTATAAAGTATATACATCCTCTTTTTGGTATCTGTTTATAAATTCATATTCATCATACATAGGAAACCTCCAATTTGATTGTCATATTATGATAGACAATTTAAATTAAAATTCAATTACTTATAGCATATTTATGATATAAAGTATGTTTATAAAAGTTTAATATTTTCAATGCTCTAAATGTATTAAATCTAGAATATCTCTCATCTTCTAATTTGAAATGAATTAAGCCTGATATTCTATCTCCTTTTGGCATAAAACCAGCCTTCATCTTACTAACAACAATATCAATAGCATCTCCCATTCTTTCATCATATGGATATTTGATATCACTTAAATATTCTAAAGCTCTTAAAATATCGTATTTCCATCTTGGTGGATAATGAATGGAGATAATCGATTCATGAATTGGGAGTCCATCCTGCTTTTGCTTATACAAATCTCTAGATAGTAAAACTTCGATCCCTTTAGGAATTGCTGTTTTCACTTCATCAATTCGGTAAGTATATCCAATTTTAACATATTCACTTAAACCTTCTAGTACAGAAAGTGTCGTATGAATTGAGCTGATTTTAGGTTTCTTTCCAGAATCCCATGCACAATTCCATCCCCCATCAGAAAATTGATGAGCTATGATATAATCAATCATCTCATTCATTTTTTCATCTTTGACTCTTCCATATGAAAGAAAATTGACTAGCATCCCAACAATACACATATCTTGGTGTCTTGTTTTGTTGTACATCCCTTTATTAACCCATTCATATTGAAGTAAGGTCATAAGACCTTTTTGATAGTATGGATGATCATAGGATATCTCCATATATTTAAGTTCTGCAATTGTATAATGAGTTGATATCCATTTGGGACCATAAACACCATGACCCCACCGATTTGTATCAGGATCAAACAATTCCAAATATCTTTTAATATACCCTTGATCATGATGAGAAGTCTCATGATGATCAAGTAGATATTTTTCTGTTAAATAAGTTGTTACTGGATCACCTTGAAGTAACCATTCTATAACGTTCATCGGACACCTCACTCCTTTTTCATATGCTTCTCATAAAGACTAATCATATCTTCTACAGATATCTTAGTAACAAGATCACCTATCAAACCTAAGATATTCTTATCTACTTTTTTGAGTCTAATACAACTTTTTCCCATGTCAGGTTTCTTATGATAGATTTGTTCATACTGATCAAGAAACCAATCATAAAGTGTTTGATCCTGGTATATACCAAAATGATATAAATTAATCGAATGTTTTTGTGCAGCTAAAGATAAAAACGGAAGTGGTGTATTTGGTTTTGCATGATATCCACTAGGATATATAGATAATGGAACGACATAAGCGATCATCTGATATTGAAAATCCTCAACAAAACCTTGTGGAAGATTTTCTTTGATCACATTTCTAATCAATTTAAAATCATCTAGTTTATTTTGATCTATATGTTTTAAGTATAAATCAATATTATGAGCTATATACTGCATCGTTTTCTCCTTATCATCTATACTTTTGGTGTCTTATTGTCTTTATAATGATCAAGTTCTTTTTGAACCATTTCTTGATACGCTTTTTCATCTGCTTCCCATAGTTCAATCACATTACCAAATGGATCCTTGAAGGTTGCGAATTTTCCGTAATCATAATCCATCATATCTGAAACTATTTCTATTTGATCTTTTTTAAGTAATTGAATAATCTCATCAAGATGATCAACTCTTAAATTCAAAAAGGGCATATCCGGATTATCATCTCTTTTAAATGTAATGATCATCAATTGATTGCCTGTAATAAACCCTGTACCATAAGCTGAAAAATCTAATCCCAAATATTTTTCATACCAATCAAATAATGCTTTTGAATCTCCATTAAGATGGATAAATACACCACCTAAACCAATTGCTTTTCCCATAAATGAACCTCCTATTTTTATAGAAAAAGCCAAAGCTCTATTATTCTATAGATTTCTTTGGCTTTTATAAATGTATGAATGGATTAATCACCATTTCTCTTATAAGTTGGAATGATTCTACCTACAAAAGCTTTAATCTCTTCATTAGAATGACTTTCTAATGTTTCTGTGATGACACTCACTTCTAATTCTGTTTCTTCAACATCTCTTTGTTTCTCAATGAAGATTTTATCATTTGGTGTTCTATGTTGAGCTTCATGAGAATGATCAACAAGTAACTCTTCAAATAACTTCTCACCAGGACGTAGACCTGTTATTTCGATATTAATCTCTTCATAAGGTTTATATCCAGCAAGTCTGATCATCTTTTCAGCTAAATCTTTAATTCTTACAGGTTCACCCATATCTAGAATAAAGACTTCAGCACCTTGAGCATAAACACCACATTGAAGAATTAAACCAACAGCTTCTGGTATCGTCATGAAATATCTTGTGATGTCTTCATGGGTTACAGTAACTGGACCACCATCTTCGATTTGTTTCTTAAAAAGTGGTATGACACTACCATTACTACCTAAGACGTTACCGAATCTAACAGCACTAAACTTAGTTAACTTACTCTTAGACTGTTGTTCCTGGACAATAAGCTCAGCGTATCTCTTAGTAGCACCCATGATATTCGTTGATCTAACCGCTTTATCACTACTTACTAAGACGAATTTCTTAACATCATACTTATTTGCTAAGCATGCTGCATTATGAGTTCCAATAACATTAGTTCTCACAGCTTCAACAGCACTATCTTCCATCAAAGGTACATGCTTATACGCTGCAGCGTGGAATACTAAATCAGGTTTATACGTTTTAAATACATGTTCTAATCGTTGCTTATTATAAACACTGCCTATTAAAACCTTTAAATTAAGTTCTTTATGAGATTTACTGAACTTTCTTAAAAGTTCCTGTTGAATCTCATAAGCATTATTTTCATAAATATCAAAGATAATGAGTTGTTTAGGTTCGAGTTCAGCGATTTGTCTACACAATTCGCTACCAATTGATCCTCCACCACCAGTAACTAAGATTACTTGATCCTTAATAAAGTCTTTGATACTATCATCTTCAAGTTTAATGACATCTCGATTAAGCAAGTCTTCAATTTTCACATCAATGATTTTAGGTGTCTTATGATCTTCAACATCAGACATACTCATCAATTTCTTGATTCTGATACTCTTTTCAGCAACCTTGCTGATAAGTATCTGTAAATCTTTAACTGAATATTCTGCAATAGCAATAATGACTTCTTCAATTCGATACATATCAATAAACGTATTAATTTCAGAAATAGGTCCAACAATCTTAATACCCGATAATCTACTACCTATTTTCTTTTCATCATCATCTAAGAATGCTACAGGAATATTATTTAAATCCTTATTCTTATAAATTTCTTTAACGACAAGCTCACCAGCTGAACCAGCACCAACAATCAATGTTCTTCTTCCTAGTGCTTTATTCCAATCCATGTTGGTTCTGATGAAGGTAATGATTCTATTTGCCATGCGAGGAATCGCTAATAAGAAGATTTCAAATGGTGTGATAAATAAAAATGCTGACTTATACATGAAAAGAATTCCAGATAATGCAATAAAGATGATAATTAATCCATTTGATAAAATGGACACAATAGCAATCTTTATGACATCCTCGAAACCAACATGATTAACCAACATTTTATATAATCCAGATAGATAAAAAACTAAGAGCTTAAATAGCACAACCAAAGGTAGTGCAATGACAAGTAGACTATAATCCATTGTTAAGTCTAAAACACTAAACATAAAAATGGCCATTAAATAGGTCGAAGCAATCATCAGAGCATCGATCAACATGTACATTAATATTTGAATGACACGGTTATTCTTAGTGTTTTTCATCTTTGTCTCCATGCTACCTTTTTTATTTTATAATCATTCTATCGTCAAATATATCATAACACATATTTAAGAAAGTTTTAAGACTTTGCTTTCTTATAACAAGATATATTTTATCACATTCAGAAGAATTAGAAAAGGTATTATTAACTTAAAGCATCCTTGATGGCTAATAATATGACTTGGCTACTATAAGATGCACCTGAAATAAGATCTACATCAAGTGATTGATTGCTGATGACATCATCAACAATCACTTCTGCTGGTCCACCTCTACCACTATTATGCTCCGTTATTTGGATTTGTGTTATCACATGATCTTCAATCGTTACATATAGTGTGACCTCAATCGGAAAAGCATCATAATGACCTTCATAAACTCCATCTTCAATTAAGGATAAATCAGGCATCACACATGTTTCTTCCAATAAATCTTCTAAACCTTTATTAATCATATTGTACATCACTGTAAATAAGATTCCAGCACCAATCATAATAACGCCTAATGCAATCAATAACTTATACTTTGTTCTCAATTTAGTATGCCTTAATCATTTCAGAAATGACTAATTCTCTTTTCTTAGATTTCCAATTGATGGATGTCATTTTGCCAACTTTTCCATTTTTAGTCTCAACAATTTGTTTCATTTGCTTGAGTGTCCGTGTGCCACCCATCCAAGCATAAGGAAAAAAATGCGTGATAAATAAATCAATTGTCTTACCTGTTAGGTCAGGTAATTGACTTAGATATACATGCATGATTTGGCTTAAACTAAATCCATGAACTGGTGATCCGAAAATGAGATGGTCATAGCCAATAATATCAGGTACTTCAACCAGTTCAGGTTTTTTATTGTTAGGGTCATCTGACATCGCAGTGACTTCTTTTATATCATAACGAGTTGCTTCTGCTAATCTTTGTCCAACACTCAAAGTATTTCCTGTTTTCGAATATAAAACGATTAAACTTTTCATAAATAACCCCTAAATGAGAAGATTTTGTATCCATAATTATTATATACATATAATATACCACAAATAAATTAAGTGATAAATACATATTTATGTAAAAAACAAAAAACGAACAAAAAGTTCGTTCATTTTTATTTCATTTTACTCATGTATAATCAAACTATAGATGCTACTCACTATCATCATGATTAAATATCTTATATGAATACTCATGTGGTTTACCTATCAATAAGAAATCATCAAATTTTTCAGCTACATAAATGATAAATATTGAGGTTAGCAAACCAACTACAAAGGTTATATTGCTAAGAATATCCATTCTACTGAAAATATCGTATTGTTCAATATTGAGCTGTTCAAGAGCAACATTGCTTTCATTAAGGTTGATTAAATAGTTTATTATATTAAAAACTAAGAATACAATGAAATAAACACGTAATGACACAGCAGATGGATAGACTCTTTCTGCGTCTTTAACAATGAAAGCACTAGAAATGTCAAAGATGAATTCCTTGGATTTAGAAATAAACTTAAAATATAACGAGAAAATTCCAAACAATAAGATTCCTAGTATGACAACATATATGAAGGCTCTCATTAACAAGAATAACATAGCGATACCACAAATAATAGCTCCTATAATAAGTAAAACAAGATTAATATTTAAATATACATTTATTGTATCTAGTCCCTTTTGAATATTAAAAATATTCAGTTTTTTTGCACCTCGTCTGATGAATACGATCGCAATTGGGATAATAGATATTAAGATGATAACTAAAGCGAGAATAATCTTAATCCAATTTAAGTTTTGTGTGTTTTCACCTTCAGTAAATGTTAAATCAGTTATAAATAGCATTCCCATATTAACAAAACTGAGAACAAAACTCGTTAGTACTAATATAGTCAAGATTAACATAAACTTACTTCGTCCAAATTTAATGATTCTTTCTTGTAAATGTGAAAAATCTCCTAAACTACTATGGTACTGATTGTCTGCATTCTTTTCTTCTTGATTCTTATCTACAGCATTTAAGTCAAAAGATTTAAACTCTTCCATTCTTTAATTCCCCCTATTGAATAATCTATTAGCATAATTATAACAATTATAGATTTAATTTACAATAAAAAAAATGAGATTTTTATAAAATGTCGACTTTAGGTTTTCTATGTTGTATAATGGTTTTGAGTATGAATTCCAAACCATTTGCTCATACCCTCTTCTTATAGAAGACTAAACATCTTAATGAGTTTATGAAATCTTGGAATAATAAACGATTAATCTATCAATACTTTGAAAGGAAACTTCCTCATGGCAGTCAAAGTAGTTGAAACATCCATGCGTGATGGGCATCAGTCACTTCTTGCTACACGCATGACAACAGAAGAAATTTTAAGTATCATTCCTGATCTTGATCAAGCAGGTTTTTATGCGCTTGAAGTATGGGGTGGAGCAACCTTTGATGCCTGCTTACGCTTCTTAAATGAAGACCCTTGGGAAAGACTCAGACAAATTAAAAAGCTCGCTCCTAACACGAAACTTCAAATGCTATTTAGAGGTCAAAACATTCTAGGATATCGTCACTACGCTGACGATATCGTTGATAAATTTGTTCAAAAATCTTTAGAAAATGGCATTGATATCATTCGCGTTTTTGATGCTCTAAATGATATTAGAAATCTAAGATCAGCGGTTGATGCTACTAAGAAATATGGAGGTCACTGTCAAATTGCTTTATGCTATACGACAAGTCCTATTCATACAGTCGATTACTTTGTGAATTTGGCCAAAGAAGTTGAACTGATGGGAGCTGATTCGTTATGCATCAAGGATATGGCAGGTATTCTTCTACCAGACGATGCATATGAGCTTATTACGCGTTTAAAAAAACAAACCAAGCTTCCTATCAACCTACACTCGCATGCGACTGCAGGCGTAATTGATGCGACCTACTTAAAAGCAATCGAAGCTGGTGTTGATATCATTGATACAGCATTATCACCACTATCTGGTGGCACTAGCCAACCAGCAACTGAAGCATTTCAATATATGCTTGAAAACTCCAAAGATGATCCAAAATTAAATATCAAAGCTTTAGATCAAGCAGCCATCAAACTTACCTTTATCAAAGATAAGTATTTGGCAAATGGTATCCTTAACCCTAAAGCATTAACATCCAATCCTAATATCTTAAAATATCAAGTCCCTGGTGGTATGCTTTCGAATCTGATGAGTCAGCTCAAAGAACAAGATGCCATGAAAGACTATGAAAAAGTGCTTCATGAAATTCCAATTGTAAGAAAAGACATGGGATATCCTCCCTTAGTTACACCTTTATCACAGATGGTAGGCACACAAGCTGTGATGAATGTGATTTCTGGATCTCCTTATAAGATTGTTCCTAAGGAAATTAAAGAATATCTTAAAGGACTTTATGGTAAAGCACCTGGTAAGGTCAACGATCTAGTTCTTGCTAAGATTATCGGTCATGAACAAGTCATTACCCATCGTCCAGCAGACGATATTAAACCTGAATTTGAAAATCTAAAGAAAAAATATAAGGATTTTGCAAGATCAGATGAGGATTTACTCTCAATTGCTTTATTTGATACTGTTGCAATTGATTTCCTTAAACTCAAATATCAGGATGCTCCAGCACCTGAAGTGATCGAGTTTAATATTGAGATCGGGGGAAACAGTTAATGCCCTTCATCACTTATGCATTATCAGATGGACTCTTCATCTCCATCTTTAGTATCATTGTTGTATTTCTGATTATTCTACTCGTTTCAGTTGTCATTAAATTATTTCAGTATTTCGAAGAAAAACCACTCATCAAACAAGAACAAATCGAAACTAAAAAAGTCTTGAGAATCGAAGATATCACTGATGAGGATATGATGGTTGCAGCACTTGTTGCTTCTATCGATTATCAAGATAGCATTAAAGGTGATGTGCGCGTCACATCGATCAAAGAGATTAAATAAGGAGACTAATGTCTATGAGATTATACAAAATTAAAGTAAATGGAAAAGCTTATGAGGTTGAAGTTGAAAGTGTGACTGAGACTGAAATTAAAAAGCCTTTTAAAATTGAAACTTCATCACATGATGATAAAGTCCAAATATTAGCTCCGATTCAAGGAAAAGTTATTAAATCAAATGTCCAAGTTGGAACACAAGTTAAAAAGGGTTCAGTCTTAATTGTCTTAGAATCAATGAAACTTGAAAATGATGTCTTATCTCCCATTGATGGTTATGTATCACAAGTTTTCATTGAAGTCGGACAAAAAGTTGAATTTAACCAGCTTATGCTGGTTATAGGTTAATCTTATGTGGGAATCATTATTAGATTTCTTTAGAAGTACTGGACTTTTTCAATTGTTTACTGAAGAGGGTTGGAAAAACTTAGTGATGATCATCATCTCTTTAGTTCTTCTTTATCTTGCTATCTTTAAGAAGTTTGAACCTTATCTCTTAATTCCTATCGGATTTGCTATGCTTCTTGTCAATTTGCCCGGATCAGAAATGTTTGTTGTTACGACACAAATGGTTGGCACACAAGAAGTCACTTCTTATAGTGGTTTATTTGGCTATCTTTATTATGGTGTCAAATGGGGGATTTATCCTTCTTTAATCTTTTTAGGGATTGGTGCTACAACTGATTTTGGACCACTGATTGCAAATCCTAAAAGTCTTCTTTTAGGTGGAGCAGCTCAAGTGGGTATCTTCATCACATTTATCGGAGCTATTCTTCTTAATTTCACTGGTGCTGAAGCAGCATCCATTGGGATAATCGGTGGTGCTGATGGACCTACCTCCATTCTTTTAACAAGCAGACTTGCACCTCACTTAATTGGTGCGATATCAGTAGCTGCTTATTCTTATATGGCTTTAGTTCCAGTTATTCAACCTCCTATCATCAAGCTTTTAACTACTAAAAAAGAGCGTTCCATTAAGATGGAACAGCTCAGAGAAGTTAAAAGAATTGAAAAGATCTTATTTCCGATTATTGTCAGTATCGTCTGTATCTTATTAATTCCTTCTTCTGCACCACTTATAGGGATGCTGATGTTAGGTAATCTGCTTAAGGAATCTGGTGTTGTTAAGAATTTATCAGATACAGTAGGTAATGCTTTACTTTATATCGTTACAATTCTTTTAGGTTTATCAATAGGTGCTACAACAGGAGGTACATCGTTTCTTACCCTACAAACACTATTTATCATTGGCTTAGGCTTATTTGCATTTTCAATGGCAACCGCATCAGGTGTCTTGGGTGGTAAACTTATGTGTAAGCTCACCCATGGCAAAGTTAATCCGATTATTGGTGCTGCTGGAGTCTCAGCTGTTCCGATGGCTGCGCGTGTTGCTCATCTTGAGGGTCAAAAAGAAGATCCTACAAACTTTTTACTCATGCATGCTATGGGTCCAAATGTCGCTGGTGTCATTGGAAGCGCAATAGCAGCTGGACTATTGCTCATGTTCTTTGCTTAATGAAAATCACTCAATTTGAAGTTCTAGATTCAACCAATAGTTATATCAAAAGAAACTATGAAAAACTCGATCATTTTGAAGTCATCTCTACAAACCATCAGACCGAAGGCAAAGGTAGACTTGGTCGTATCTGGTTAGATGATGGGGATTCTCTATTATTTTCTATTTTAATCAAAAATGATATAAAAATGGAGAATATCTCACAGCTACCTTTAGTGGTTGCTATGGTGATTCACGATACTTTATATCCTTATATACCTGATTTATTAATCAAGTGGCCTAATGATTTAGTTGTTCATGATAAGAAGCTATGTGGAATCTTAATTGAAAGTATTTCTTCACATCAAGAGATTCATGCTGTTGTTGTTGGAATTGGTATCAATTTATCTACTCAATTGTTTCCAGAATCAATCAAAGAAACAGCAACTTCATTCTTTTTAGAGACTAATCAAAGCATTTCTAGTTCACTTTTGATTGAAGAAATCACATCTAAACTCAAAATAGAACTTAAATATCTCAATCAAAATAAGTCCCAATTTGTATCATACTCAAAAAAACACAGCTTTCTCTTGGGTAAGAAAATATCATTTATCAAAGACTCAAAAATCATGCATGGCATCGCACAAGACATCAAGGCTAATGGAAATTTATTAGTCAAGACATCACATGAGCAAATAGAGATCAGCACAGGTGAAGTCCATCTCATTAAATAAATATCCCCTTAAGGGGATTTTCTTTTATAGAAGTATTTTATTTTATGGAATGGCTCATTTTCTAAGTTTTTCCTCAGGAAAAAACTCCTATAAAAAGTAAAAGACTCCATTCTAAAGGGGGGGGTTTTTAGAAAGAGCCTTTTATTACTGTCCGAAGACAGTTTGGATGGTCATCAAGAATATAAAGATTCTTAACAACCTGAGTCATTATAACATGATTACAAATTAAAAATCAAGAGTAAAATAACAAAAAAAGTGTAGAATTTACACTTTTTTTATCTTGACTCAATTTTTGATTAATTTGTTGTAACTAATTTCTTAAAAGCGATCAGAATACCATCTAAATCTTCATAGACAATACGTGCACCTTGAATTTCAAAGTCTTTTGAATATTCGTTTTCATTGGTGAAAACTAGGATTCCTTCAACAACTGCCCATGTGCCTTGATCAGTACCATCTGTTGTTTGTGCATTTGTTCTTGATACCCAGCTCCAACTTTCAGTATAAGTGCCATCAGAGTTTAGCGTGAAATTATGATAAGTTACGATATAAGGAAGTTCTTCACTTGATTTTTCATAGCTGTATTCACCTACTAAATATTGTGCGACTTCACCAGTCTTAATTGCATGTGCATACTCGATTCTTTCTTGATTGCGAATAACAAATTCAGCTTTTAAACCTTCATAATTGTTAAGATAAGCTGCTTTAACATTTGATGTATCTGGCATTTGTGCTGTGCCAGCAGTCACTGCATCACGATGAGCTTGAACTTTAGCCTGTAGAGCAACTTCTAGTTCATCTTTAATTGCTTGTGCTCCAACTTCTCTTTGATTTCTGTATACTGCAAGATATGCATCCTGAAGACCTACTAAAGCATCAATTAATTCTTGAGGTGTCATCTCTAGTGCTTCTTCAACTGTTTGTGTTTCATCTAAAGCAACATAAGCATCAACGAGTTTTGCAAATCCAAATGTAATGTCATAAAGATCAACTAATTCTTGAACTGCTTCATTGACTTCACCTTGATTTAAAACAACAGCACCTAATTTATTTTCGCCAAAATATGCATTAAGCTGTGTTTCAACTTGAAGCTGAAATTGATTAGCATCTTCTTCTTTTGTCTTGCTGACTTGAATAGCAACAGCATTATCATTTCTTTCAGTATCAATATAACCTGTTTCTACAGCAGCATTCAAATAAAGATGTAATGCTTCCTCATAGTTCATATCCTTGAGTTCTAAACCTGCAGCAATTATTTCTGCTGCCTCATTTCTCAAACTGTAACTGACTACATTTTCTTCTTTGTTGATGATCATTTCCATTGCTGGATTAATTTCTAATGAAACATATGAATAATCGTCAGCACCATCACTTGTACAAGCTGCTATGCCAAATAGCATAACCATAAACAGTGCAAATGTGAATAGTTTTTTCATGATTCAAATCTCCTTTCGTTTTACTTCTTACACTTAATATACAAAGTCTAAGTCGTATTTATTGGAAGATTTCTAATTTACTTTTTGATAAAGGAAGATAATATCCCCTGAAGTTCTACTTAATCCTTGATAATTATCTAGGATCAGATAGGTATCACTGATGCTATTCATCGTAAGAACTAAAGTGTTTTCTCCTGCATTTGCTCCTGGTATGACTTCCCAAGTACCTGTGTGTGTACTGATGTACCCACTACCATCATTTAATTGATACTCTTCTTTAAATGTTCCATTTGCATATATTTCAATATAGTTATAGGTAACAAGTACTTGGTTATCCGATCTACTCACAAAATCATAACGACCAATAATCGTCGCTTCACAAGGTGTTGAGACACCACCTTCATAAGTGACTTCAATGCGCTTGAAATCAGAATAGTATAATTGATATCCATCATCATATTCTGCTAATATACCCAAATCATTAACGCCTATAGCCATTTCAATCTCAAAATAGACATAACCATCTAGTTCTGGCATAACTGGCCCTAAAACGCGTTCTGTGCCTCGATAAAGAGAATAAACCATGCTTGAGGATTCATCAGCGGTTGCTGCAATGACGATTGTATCTTGAAGTCCACAACTTGTATTTGCATTATAGGATGAATCAATAGAAACTTCTAAATCAATATCTGTCCATTCTTGCAAATCAGGATTATTGTCATAAGTGCTTAAATAAAGGAGATCTAAGGTTGGAAACACATCATTACCAATCGATCCATCAAGCACTTGGTCATATAATAGGTCCATTTGCTCATAATCAATTAATGCTGATTGACCAATAAATAAGATTTGATCATATTGCAATGTGCCATCATTAATGATTGCTTGTGCATTAGCCCCTGATGAATAAGGTAGGAAAGCTTGATTACTAAATGTCACAAATCTGTCTGTTTGACCTGGATAGTTTGGATCTGCGACATAAAGCTTACTATTTTCAAGCTTATAGGCAAGAATAGCGTGACCACTCACGATTTCTCCCCATGCATCATGAGCATATATGCCCATGAGCTGTGGCTCACCGGTCATATACATCGCATATGCGAATGCATAATAGACCCAATCTTCATTATCAGTACCAAAATCGATTAAATCGACAAAATCAGGATCAGTCCAATCGAGTAGATTTTGGACAACCGATGCATAACGGTATCCGAGTGCATCATCTTCCCAAAAATCTTCAGTTGATTCTTGTCCATTATTATCTAGTAATCCAAATAAACGAGGTTCTTCATTCTTTAAATAGTGTTCACTATAATAATAAGCCATAGTCAACACTTGGCCAGCACAATGCCCACCAGGTGCTAAATAAGATCCGTAATTAATGAATTGCCAATCATCAAGGCCAGGCGAAAAGCCTGTATCAAACTTACTCGTCACAGATCCTTCTAAACTCTTGAGCTTATCGATTGAAATCCTGGAGATGACAACATCAGAAAAATGTGATGTCAATAAAGTGATCGAATCACTATCAAAACTTTCAGTAGGAATAGCCTCTAGCTTTCCAGTTTCACTATCAAAGAAAAATCCCATAGCAAACTCATCTTCTTCTAAAGTAATGGGAATCGTAAGCTTCATTGGATAATTGGAGAAGGTGTGTCCATTATCAATCGTAATTAAAGGGGTAATAGGGGTAAAGTCAGATCCAAAATCATGATCTTTGATTTCCCGGGTTGAGATATCAAAATTTTGTGTTTCATCAAATGAGAAGAAATCAACATATAAGCTCATACCATCAACAGGTGATCCATCTAGATCAACTGTGATTGTACCGCCAAAGGTACCGACACTTTCTGATGCGACTTCGATGGGATCACCTAATGATAATGTATTGACATTTTCATTTGGTTTTTTGACCAAACCAACGATGACGATGATTAAGATAAGTGTAGCTATTGCACCAAGTGAAATGTAGACGTTTCTTCTTTTAGAATAAAATGTTTTCACATGAGGTGTTGCATACTTAATACCTCTTTTAATCAACTCATAGAGTTTGATGATACCTTTTTTTGTTAGCTCATAAATCTTTTTTAAAATACGTTTTGTTGAATCAAGTGTTTTTATCAGAGTGCTTCCTGTTTCCTGTTCACATTCTGGACATACTCTTTTCATAGGTGAAACATCTTTACCACAGCTTCTACATTTCATACAAATCCTCCGTTGTTTAAGCATTAAAAAGAAAAAACCATCAGTTGTTGCTGGTGATACTTCATATTTATTTTGATCCCTAATTTTCATGTGATATTTAAATGTCTATATAAATTGTAACTTTTTTTTAGGTATGATGTCAATATTAACTTGTTTATATATCTTTATATCATATAATATTATGATTAAATGTATCATTTTTTATTGCATCTGATAATTTTACATGATACAATTTCTATAAATATATGAAACGAATCAAAAAAAATACATTAAGGAGAAAGCGATGAAAAGAAAAATGTTTATGGTTTTATTTGCTTTATTATTAAGTCTTAGTTTAGCAGGATGTTCCTCAGAGGGTGCTGCTACTTCAAAAGAAATGAGAGACATTTTAACAGATGCAGGATATGTATTAGAAGCTAGAGATTCTGACGCAATGGCTTATTATCAAGAAAATGTGTTACTTGATACCTATGATATCGATGCTACTGTCAAAGAACTCTATGTAGGTTATATCAATAGTACAGAAAGATGGGTTGAACTCATTGTCTTAGCTGATGGAGATCAAGCTGCAGTCTATGCCCAAGCTATTTATGCTGAAGGAGCAACCGGAAAGCTTGTCGTCGTTGATGGACCTGTCGTCTTGTTGACTTATTCAACAGATACAGTGAATTTATTTCCAGTAGAAAAAGGATAGAAAACAAAAAGGTAGCAGACGCTACCTTTTATATTTATCTAGGCACTTAAAGATTGCTTCTGCTGCTTTTTCCCACTGCGGATCAATGGTCATAAAGTGACAACAATCCTCTATGAAAACAGCTCTTGTATGAAATGCTTTAGCAGTCATTAATGTCTTTTCTTTGGTGATGATATGATCTCCAAGTGATCCTATCACACACACAGGTATTTCAATCTTTTCAAATCCGGTCATATAAGGTTTTAGCAAATCCTTTTTGACCTTAGAGGATTCTTTAGTGAGTTTGCTTTTAATTTCTTTGAGTTCTATTTCAGTAAATCGATTAGAAAATATGGTTTGATTGAGTATCTTTTCAAGGGTTAGATCCAAATGTGGATGTAGCTCTTTTTGTTTTCTTAAAAAGCTTCTTGCATCACTAAAGAATAAACCTAAAGGAGAATCCTCAGATATGCCTCCAGCTTCTGCTGAAGCGAGTAAGATCACACCTTTTAGGTCATCTTGATAGGTGCTTAAATATCTTTGAGCAATTGCTCCTCCCATTGAGTGTCCAATTAATACCGGTTTAACCTTGAGCCTCGTAATCACATATCTTACGTCAAGCACATAGTCATCTAGTCCATATTGATCGATCTCATCATAACCTTCACTTTTCCCGTGACCTCTTAAGCTTAAAGCATAACAGTCATAGCCACGAGATGAAAAATATTCTAAAAACGATTCAAAATACCATGCACCACCTGCTGCACCATGAACAAAGACAAGTGGTCCATCATGTGTTTTCATATAAGCTTTCTTATCTAATATTTCTATATTCATCATTTCCCCCTACCCTAAGGTAATCTCATAGATATTCATTTTTGGCTTACCTAAGACATATAAGATATGTGTCTTTGGTACTTCATATTCCGAATAAATCAATTTGCCACCAGCGCGCATGATAATTTTTTGTGACTGGAAATTATCAACGGTTGCTGTGACGATTAAGTATCTGAATCCATGATCCATTGCTAAACTCTTAATCAGTTCAAGTGCATAATACCCATAATTATGTCCTCTATAGGCTTCATTTATTTCATATCCGACATGACCATTGACCATGGTGATGTCGTTATATCCTAGACGAAGTGAGATTTTACCTATAGCTAGATTACCCAAACATATCTCATACCAATAATAAGGCAGTTCATCGACTGAATTGTCCGTATAAAAATGCATCAGCTTCAAATCGACAACTGGTCCCTTGAGATGTTCTTTACTTTTGATTTCTGTATGAATGATACAGTCATAATATTGTGTGCTATGCATGAATTCACCTTCAAACTGATTTAATGGATAAGTTTCTTGTTAAGAACAACCTTTGTTTCTGCTTTTACATCGATAAGCTCTTTGACTTCAAATAAATCGTTGCTCATTGAGCAGTAAATAAAATAGTATAGTAATGATGTGATCATTGTTAATATGAATGCAGAAAGATTGATTTGATACATGACATTGCTGACATAAAGATTGAAATTTTCAAATATGATCTTACTCATATGCATGAAGACAGGAAATACTGGAACGATAAGAAATATTTTAGCTGCAGGAAAATGATTATTTTTCAAGTATGGATACATATAAATGTGCATAAACAAGATGATTAGTGCGATTGCAAATGATATATAGGAAGTAACATCACCAAATGTTTGAATCGTGTTGATACTCATTGATCCAGGATATAATGACATATAAATTCTAAGGATAGATACAACTAAAGCATATCCAAAATATATCCAAATCATGATAGGAAAATATTTAGAGAGTTTTGGTTTCAGATTAGGAAGTGATTTGAGTGAATGATAGACAACAAGTGATAAAAGCAAGCCAACAACTGCAAAATCGATCAACCAGATGAGCAAGAGTTCGTTGATGCTACTTAATGCTTGTTCCAATCTGATGTTTCCTGAAAGTCTTGATTGCCAGTATAAAAATGATATACCACTGGTAATGATTGCATAGCCAATGACTGGCAATCCAAGCAATATCACTTTCTTGGATAGAAAGGATCTTTGTTGTTTTTGCACCAGCAAATTCTTTTCATCATAATCAATCTTTTCATAAATTGAGAACATCAGATAAAGAATACTAAACAAAATGATCGATAACAAGATATAGCTCCAAACGACTGTAACAATTGTCAAAGGAATTGTCAGAGTTAAAGACAGACTATAAATCACAGTCGCATATCCAATAGCAACCAGCCATAGTTTTCCGATATTTTTGCTTATTTTAGTGTAGTAAGGCTTAATATCTTTATCAATCCATTTTTGATTAATATAGATGCCTTTGTATTTTGCACTTAAGATTGCAACAGAAAATCCTAACAATATCACAATTGAGATAAATGAGTTGCTGATTGTTTCCATCCAGATATTATAAATGAGATTAGAAACGAAATGCATGAGGATACCACCCCATAAAATGGCGTGGAATCCGATTCTGTTGATCATGTACCTATCAGTAATGCTTTTCTCATCTTTGACTGGTGTACCAATCATTCTACCAACCTGAATCGTAAAGATGATCAGACTCATCATCAATATATAGATTTCCATAGTGCTTGTCTTAAGGTTGATAGGAATCTGATTAAGCATCTTAAATGCTAAAGCGCCAAATGCATAAATCATCATGTAGACTATGATGTTTCTTCTCATGCCATTCTGATTGTTAAAAGCTACTTCATTTTTCATTTTTGGTTTCCTCCCAAAATAAATCATTTAAAGAGCAATTGAGTGCTATACATATTGCTTTACATATGCCTAAAGAAGGATTAAACTCATTTTTCTCAATTAAAAGAATCGTCTGTCTGCTGACACCGATCTTTTGAGCTAGATCCAATTGAGATAATCCTAATGCTGCGCGAGCAGCTTTCATTTTATAGTTCATATTTGCCCTCTATACTTAAAAATATACAATATATATTACATATTGTCAAGTATATATTACATTATTGATTAAAAAAAAGACCTTTCGGTCGATTTTAATGAATTAAATGGATGAATCACTTAAGGTCCATTCAAGTTTATCAACGATCTGATGCATCAAAATGATATAATCCTGATCACCAAAAGTTGTAGTGTCTACTGTTAAGATATTGGTTTGATCATAAGTGTCTTTAATAGGCATCATGGTATCTCTAAATGCTAAGACATCAAGTACTTCTTCTTCATCCTTTGGAAATGAATATTTAACCCTCTTGAGATATCTTTCATATAACACATCAGGATCCCCTGTCATAAAGACTGTAATGAGCTCAAAACCATGATCATTGCATAATGATACCAATCTAAAATAATATGCTTCATGATAAGTCATTTCCAAAATGACATATTCATGAACTGCTAAAGTATCAACAATCAGTTTATTGATTAAATCTGCAGTTATCATTTGAAAATACTTGGGTTTTTCTTTTTTAGCTTCTGTATCTAAACCTGTGATGATTTTTTTGATCTCATCGAACTGATAAACCATAATACCTAAGTCACTTTGTAAGTTGCGACTAACAGTTGATTTTAAGGCTGTGCGAGGACCGGTGACTAATATGACCTTCTTCATTAATTTAATTCTCCTATATTTTATTTGTTTATATTAAACACGTTTTTAAGATAAGACAGCAAATCTTGATAGTCTCTTTGTGTATAAATTGATGTATCAATGATTTTTGCTTCAAAACCATAGAGCAAGGGATCAAATGGTTTCATTGATGATTCAAATATTTCATAACTGATAGTACCTGTTGATCGATGAACAATATGTCTTAAGGGTTGTCGATCAAGATATCTTTGATATAACACTTTTGGATCACCTGTAAGAAAGATAACAATAAGCTGATATTGATTCTCTTGACAATAAGCTTTAATCTCTTCTACTTCATAATCTCTGAAATTACTTTCAACGATGACTTCGTGATTTACCTGAAGCGTTTGCTTCATTAAAGATACTATCAACTTATAGGTTGCTTCACTTAATTTGAGATTTTCTTCTCGATTCTTAAATCCAATTGAATCTCCTAAGACTTCTTTGATTTTATCTTTCGAGAAGACAAGTATCTCTAGATCACTACCTAATTGAGATGCAATAGTTGATTTGAGTGCTGCAAGATGACCTGTAATCATGATTACTTTTTTCATATGATTATCCTCTTAAAGATTGATCCAATAACGCATGATATACCCATCTGTCTTGTAGACTTTGTTTTCTAAGATGCCACCTTGCGATAAGATGACTCTTTCTGATCGTTTATTTTCTTCATTGCATGTCAATAAAACTTTCTTAAATCCTTTTGATCTTGCACAATCTAGTGCAAGCTTCAAAATGAGCTTACCATAGCCTTGACCTCTTTTTGATGGAGCAATTCCATATCCGATATGTCCATCAAAGGCTAAGAGATGCTCATTTAATTTAAGTCTAAAACTGAGTGCTCCGTAAATATTGCCTTCCTCATCAACTAAAATGTGAATGATTTCAGGAACAAGCTTATCAGGATTGATTAATCCCTTTTCTCTAGGTATTAATTCCTCTACAAACGTTTCATATGTACGTCCAAGTAAACGTGAACTATAAGGAATGATTTTATCTTTGTCTTCCCATTCCTCTAAATAAAGAAGATATTTCTCTTTATCTTCTAATCTAGGATATCTTAAAATCAGATTCATAGTGTTTTTCCATATTTCCACCATGTATAGGTAGCATAAGGATAAAAGCCAATACTATAGTAGAATTGCTGTCCTGAACCGACCAAAGCAACCTTTGCTCCTGCAAGCTGGCATCTTCTTAAAGCTTCAAGTACTGCAGCTTTCCCAAGACCCATCTTTCTATAATGAGGATCAGTAGCAACTGGTTCAACTAAAGCAACATATGATTTTTCTTTATACCATGTACCACAATATGAAACAAACGAGCGATCAGGAGCCACGACAGCAACATTTCTTGAGAGTTCAGCATGAGGACCCGATAAGCTGATTCTTCTATCTTTTAAATCCTGTTCTGTCATTGTAGGCTCACCAGGATGGTTAAACCCTCTCCATAATACTTGGTGATATCTCTTAATATCATAATTTTCTTTCATATCGGTAAAATAATAACCTTCTGGAAGTTTATGCGTTATTTTCTTGTTTAAGTCAAAGGCTGCTAATTGTTCTTTTTCCTCAGTAGCAAGCATACCCAGTGATAAGGCAATTCTTTGCATTTCATGATCGTGATCAGGGATGACTATTTTTAATCCCTTAGGACCTTGCATATCTTTAATAGCATGCTGTAAGATCTCTTTCTTTAAATAAGGATAAAGATCATTTAAAACATAATAGGCTTCTCCAAATACAGACTCATAGGTAAGTAGAGCAATGATTCTTCCCTCATCTTCCCATACGCCAATAGAATCTAAGTGAGTGGAATCCAAATATGGAAGAGAAAACATCCATTCCCATCTACCCCAAGGATAGCTCATAGGTCTTAAAACGTCTTGATGAATTTCAGCTAGAAAATCACTAACCTTTAAAAAGTCACCCTTAAAATGACCATATCCTTTTAAATCCTCTAAATATCTAAACTTAATCATAGATTTCCCCTTCTTCATGTGAGTTTATTAAACGTTTATTTTTCATCTTTTTTAATCCCATCATTAATAATGTACCAAATATTAACCAAATTGAAAACCCTAAAATGATAAAAAACTTAGTTTCTTCGCTATGAATCAAAAATGAGAATGGTAAATAGATCATCATGAGCAATAAACCAATCAATGAAGTCACTTTTCCAATCAAATTATAAGCATATAAAATTAAAGATAAGATTAACGAACCAAGAAACATCAAAAACGAATACCAAATGATAATGATAAAAAACATCATCATGTTTTGCCCTCTAAACGCGTTAGATACCAAACTAACCAAAACAATAATCCCAATACATATGATAATGGGCTCAGCATTTGTTATAAGTTCTTGTTTTAAATTAAGTTCTTCATTTTGAATGACATAAATGATAAATAGTTTGGCTAATAAAAAGCTGATACCAGCTAAAATGATGGCTACAATCGCAATAATGACGATGAGTGCTCTACCAAATGAATCGTCACCTGAATCAAATATCAATGTCAAGATGATAGATAGAGGTGCAATAGCTATCATTACATAACTAGGAAGATAACATATCCAATCTCTTTTAAGCCATAAACTTAAACCAAAAAATATCATAAGTACAAGGAAAAAAACCAAAAAGTATTTTAATGTTCCAGAGATACCAACAAGGTTCATGAATGTAGAGAGTACGAAAAGCCCAGTAATTACCCATATGATATGGGTTGAGAATTTATAATGACGTTTTTTCATCTACTTTGAATACTCAAAATCAGTATCAATGATTTTCTGATAAGCAGAAGTATCATAGAATTTTAAAATCTTTAATGCTCTAAACGTATTAAATCTACTCTCAACAGTTTCTTCTAGTTTAAAGTGTATCTTTCCTGGATATTGCTTTCCTTGAGTGATATAGCCTTTTTCCATTTGATCTAAGATGATATCAAGTGCTTCTTGCATCCGCATGTCATAGGGCATCTTGATAGAATAAAAATATTCTAATGCCCTAAAGGCATCATATTTCCATCTCATAGGATAATGAAATGATTTCATATCCTGATTGATGATCTCATGTGTTCTTTCTGATCGAAATAATCTTTTTCTTAAAATGAATTCCCATGCCTTAGGAACTGCTATTGCGATATCAGGAAATCTGTAATCACAATCGTTTTTCTCATATTCAAACAGAGCTTCTAAAACAGATAATGTCGTATGAAGTGAGCTTTTTCTTGGTTTAGGGGTTTTATCCCAAGCACAATTCCATCCACCATCTCTAAATTGATGCTTAAGGATATAGTCAATGATCTGATCAGTTCTTTGATCTTGAATCTTTGCATAACATGTTAAACCCAGCACCATAGCTGAAACACACATATCTTGATATTTCTTTTTAGCGACAATCCCCTTTTTTGGCCATAAGCGATTAAATAATTGAGCAACTGATTCTTGATAAATTTGATTCATAGGATAGACTTCCATGTATTTAAGTTCCATAAGTGTGTAATGTGTGGAAATCCATTTAGGAGAATAGATACCTCCACCCCACATTCTAGACTTGATGTCATAAAGCTGGAAATATTTTGCAATATATCCTTTTTCTTGATGTTCTACAGCTTCATCTAATAAATACTTTCTTGTCAAATACTGAATGACTGGATCACCCTTGAGAAGCCATGCAATTGGTTTCATTGATCTTCCTCCTTGCTTTGACTCAGTGATAATACGATTTCAAGACAAATCATTGTTAGATTATAGCGGATTTCTTTTCTATCTTTCCAACCTCTGCCATCCCATGTTTCATTAGACAGGTCATCTCCACCATAAATGATAGCCCCATAGCTGACATTTCTAAATTGAGACACAGCAATCATCGCTGATTGCTCCATTTCAACTAAAATTGCACCTTCTTTTTTTCGTAAAGCTATTTTTTTCTTTGTTTCTCGGTAAAAAGCATCTGTTGTCCAAGTCTTGCCTAAGACATAATCTATCTTCTTGCTATCTAAGTAGGAAACAATTTTTTTTACGACATTAGGATTGGCTTTGATTTCTCTTTGAGGCTTAATAAAATGATAGCTCATGCCTTCATCTCTAATCGCAGAATCGATGACAATCAGCTTACCAACCGTTAAATCTGACCTTAAAACGCCACCGCCACCACAAAACATGATATATTTGCTGCCTAAAGCAATACATTCATCTAAGAATGCAGCACATAAAGGTGCTCCAATTTTCCCAGGAATGATAGCAACATCAAGGTCAGTCATTTGATAAACTTCTAAATCATTTTCACCCCTAATTGTAGTAAAAAGAAATATCTGGTTATGATCTAGGAGTTCTTTGATGACATCATTAAAAAAACACACAACCAAATGACTTGGTAGCTTGGGATACTTTGAGGCAATCATACTTGGATTGATGAATGCATCTTGATCTGGATCAAATTCTAAAATTGGATACTTCTTTTTAATGTTCATGCATACCCCATTTAAAAATCATCATCTAGTGCTCGATGTTATCCTTGAAAAATATTTTTGTATTCAGGTAGCGACGGTAAACTCTACGCTTTTGTTTTGTTTCATGGCTATCGAAGAAAAATAATGAGAATGCTTCCCATAACAAGAACCAACCACCGATGAAGAATCCTTCGATTAGAATGGAAAACATCAAGGTAATTGTTCCTGCATAAAATCTCGTTACATAAGCACCAATAAGAAACAAGATACCGATGAAGATATAAGAGCCTATGCGACGATAATTTTTCCTTAAGAGTCTTTCAATATAAAATAAAACGGCTTTGAAATTATTATGAACTCCAGTAATACTGATGTTTTCCTTATCAGTATCATTAATTTCTTTGGGTAGATAAAAATAGATTTCAACTGTTTGATCCATTGGAATCTCATATCCTGCTTGCTCTAAATAGTCTAAAAGCTCAGGCTCAATATCTTTTTTCTTAATGATTGAAGCATCCCAACCATTAAATATTTCTGAATAATCTTCTAATGATATTTCAATCATATATGCCCCATTTTCTGGGTTTTTATTGTATAAATTCAAGACTTCGTTTTTCTTGCTCATGGTATACCTCATATACATTCTGCACAATAATGTGCCGATCAAAGTATTATTTGATCGTATTTGCCAGATCAATCATTTGCATGAGTGATCTTCTAAGTTCATGATAAATATCTTCAGTCAGTACTTTGACATGTCGTTTCATAGGTCTGAGTGTTATGCCTATGTGCAAGTCATTGCCATTGCAGCCAATAGCTACATTTGGACTTTGATATTCATTTTTGATTAGATTGTAAAGTTTAACATATTTGATATCAAGTTCATCGGTATTGGAATCTACGAATACTTTGACATCTGGAATATCATCAAGCCTTTTATACTTTGGACTGACATGAGGGATACCCTCAGATCGCACTTGAAACTTCAAATCGCTATAATCTCTAAACACCAAGTAATATCCATTTAAATGAACATGGGATGTCTTACCACTTGAGGTTACAACATAAGCGTCATAAACATCGACATGATAACCTTGTGCATTTTCAAATGATAACTCAAAGCGCAACACTTTTTGAGCCATAGAAGGATATAATCCGCCAAATTCAAAGAAATCTTTATCCTTGGGATAGGAAATGTAAGTAATCGGTGTCACTTCTTCATAATTATGATCTTCAATAACCTTTGGATAAAGGATTTCATAAAGAGGTTTCTCGCTTACAAAAAAAATCAGTAACATAAAAACAAGAATTAACAAGAAACCAGAAATGATGGAAAAAATAACCAAAAGAATCAAAAATACGTTTGAAATTTCATAAAGAAAGAAACATACGGTTGATAAAACTAAAAACACAGCGAGCATATAGGACCAAAAAGAAATCACTTTGGATTTTCTATTCTTGATCTCAGTTTGATATTTTTCATCTATTTGCTTAGAATATCTATTCATACACCCTCCCAGAATTAAGCTTTATTTTTCTGTTGATAAATGAGTTGTCACATTTTGATCGATAATGGTTATTTCCCGTTGATTATTGATCTTGAGAATCGAAAAGCTTCCATTATCAATTTTTAAGGTATTTCTTTGACTGATGTCACATCCCAAAATGTGACATAATAAAACACGAACGACACCACCATGTGTCACAATCATAATATCTTGATCTTGGTTCTTATCAAGAATTTTATTGAAGCATTCAACAATTCTCGTCTGAAATTCCTCTAAAGACTCTCCACCTGATCTGCCTCTTCCAAATAAAGAGACTTCATCTATTTGATCTTCAGGTTTAAATTCAGAGGTGATTTCCTCTAAGGTCATACCTTCCCAATTACCAACATTTAATTCTCGAAGGTTTTTAGATATTGTCAAAGGACACTCTATTTTTTGTTGAATTAACTGAGCTGTTTTTAATGCTCTGGTCAAATCACTTGAATAGATATGTTTAATGTCTTCTTGCTTAAAGTAATCAGCAAGCATTTTAGCTTGAAGCATCCCGATGGTATCGAGTCCTATATCAAGCCAGCCTTGAAAACGATGTGTCTCATTCCACGATGTCTGTCCATGTCGGACCAAATAACATTTCATGTCATCACCTCAATTTTTTGACTTATACGCTCCTAAATTACTGATACTGTTTTCTTTTTTTCTAGTAGACTAACAGATTCAATGAGTGATGTATAAGGAAACATATCAATGGGTACTGTTTCTTTCAATTCATATGCATTAAGTAAGACACTTAAATCCTTAGCTAAAGTCGATGGATTGCATGATCCATAAATCAATCTCTTAGGCTGAAAACCCAAGATTAAATCAATGGTTTCTTCTCCTAGTCCCGTGCGCGGTGGATCAAAAAACATGACATCAATCTTTTTACTCTTTAAACCACTTAATGCTCTCTTGAAGTCACTTTGAAGCACAGTCACATTTGTAATGTTATTAGCTTCAAGACTCTTTCTAGCACTTTCACATGCAGATGGATCTATTTCAATGGCGTAAACATGTTTCGCATCTTCATGAATATAATGACTGACTGGTGCGACACCTGCATAAGCATCAATGGCTATTTCATGATGCTTTAGATTTGCGAGTCTTTTCATTTCCAAATAAAACTTATCTGCCTGAGGGGTATTGAGCTGGAAAAAAGCATCTGCAGACAATTGAAATTTGTAATCTCTAAGCGTCTCTTCAATCATTTCTTTGCCATATAACAGTGTCATATCTTCAGTAAAATAACCTGGCTTCTTAAAATCTTTGTTCATTACTTCATAAACAGAAACGATCTTAGGTTCTATTTTAATGAGTGCTTCAACGACTTGTTCTAAACGATTAGACTTTTTAGCCATGATCAATGATACCTGAGCTTGATCTTGATTGTGATTGACTCTAACGACTAAAGAACGCACATAACCTTTTTTAGTTCTTGGATCAATACCATCCATCTCATATTGATTCATCAATTTGATGATGGTATTTAAGATATGATTAATCAACTCATTTTGTATGGGGCATGAATTAATAGGAATGAATTTATTCGATCCTCTAGCATACATGCCAAAATGATTTTTACCTTTAATCCGTTGTACAGGAAGACTTGCCTTATTACGATAATGCTTAGGTTCATCTGCTCCTATGGTTGCTTTTACGATATTCTCATCAACCTTTGGTGTGATGTATCTATCAAAAGACTTAACTAAAATATCTCTTTTTTGAATGAGTGATTTCAAATAATCAAAATGTTGTGTCTGACATCCACCACATGTCTCATAGATAGGACAAAAAGGTGCTTGTCTTTCAGGACTCTCTTTTGTGATTTTTTCTATTCTAGCTATTGCTCTATTATCATAAACCTGTGTAATAACCACATCAAGTTCTTCATCCGGCAACGCTTGGTCAACAAATATGGCAAGCTTATTAAAATAACCAATGCCTTCGCCGTTGATTCCCATGCGTTTGATTGAAATATGCAATTGATCGTCTATCTTGATATGTTCATTCATAAGACACCTCTTCTAATAACCCTATTTTATCACATTTTTAGTGCTTTCTAGTATGTTCAAAGAAAAATGGGAACAAATAGTTCCCACATGAAGATGTCTTAGATCATAGGTATGAAATTACTGAATAAAAAGAAGATTACAGTAAATATAACCAGTAATAGAACTTCTAAAGCTTGCATCTTAAAATGATCTTTATTGGTATTTTCCGGTAATACATAGGCGGGATTATCAATGATTTTATCTCTAATGTTATTGATAATCGGAGCATAAATCTTGATTCTAAATAAGTAATAGCCTAACCCGAAAATCAAGAGTCCAAAAGCAAACCATAAAGGTCTTTGAGATAAATGGAGGGTGATGTCATAAGTGTCTGTGTTAAAATGCTTCATGAAAAATGAATTTTCGATGAAAATAATGATTGACCATAATAATGATAATGAGATAAGACTTTTGACAAGATGAAGAAAAATCGCTTTTTTCTTATATTTAGGTACTTCTTGTTTGATCTGATCAATTTCTTGATAAACACCTTCACCAAGCGGAAATTCAAGATTTAATTTCATGGTCTTATAATCAATATCTTTTATTTCTTTATTGAAAACTACTTTCCAATTCTTATCATCAAATAGATATTTTTGGCTTACATATTCTTTATGGTTGTAAATAAATATATAATCAAATGAAGGTACCAAAGTCTTGTAGATATTAAACTTTTTGACCTTGATGATTTGATGTTTAGATTTATCTCTATGCTTGTTTTTGATATCTTTTTTGATTTCTGTCCTAATGATCTGATCAAGTGCTTGATCATTAAATTGAGTATTTAAAATGGGTGTCTTATCCTTGATGTTAAATCGATCAAAGACATCTTTTAGATCAAGCTCAAGGTAGAACTCTCTTTCCTGTGATTGATAGAATCCCGAATCTTTACCTGTAGCTAAGACAACATCAGATTCAGTTACTTTCTTATTCTCTTCATCCATGAAATAGGCTTTGCCTAATTCCATGGGTTCATAAACAAAGTCGTCTATTTGTTGATCTGTAGGCATAATATCATAGGATGCATTAAGTACTTTAACCACTAAATCAAAATAAATGCGTACAGTGACTTTATTTGCTGAAAACCATTTTTTAAAGGATTGATCCGCATAATAACAACTTTTAATGATACTCACAATCAAAGTGATGATTTTATCTTCGGAGAAGTTTGATTCAAAAGCTGTGTTTTTAACTAGAACATGAAAATCATTTTCTATGAATTCTTCATAATCAAGAGCAACAAAACCATACTTCATAGCCTCTTTGAACTGAACCAATGCTTTTTTCTCGTTATAGCATTCTTTTGTACGATAGATCTGATATAAGAATAAATGACTTTCTTTTGAAATATCTTCTTTAAGTGATTCTATGAATAAGTGTTCAGCACTATGATAGGATTCTTTAGCAAATAGTAATTTAGCGAGTTCAAACTTTGTTTCGCGGAAGCCCAAGCGATAAGCTTCTTGGTAATAATCTTCAAGTTCTTCAAGGGTACACATCTCGTTAAATAGTTTATTGTTTAGTAAAAAAGGCAAAGTGACATCGAGCTTGCCAGCCCTATAGACTTCAACCATAAGTTCAGTGCCTAAACGGTAACCATCTTCATAATAGATGCTGCGATCATTTTTGGCTTGCTTAAAAAGCAGATCAGCTCCTAAGATCTTTGCTTCTAAGTGATTGAGTTTTGATGCCTTGAGCAAATAATCAATGGCCATATCAGTATCTTGTGGAAGTCCCTTGCCTTGATAATAATCAAGACCCAACTGATAGAGTGTATCTGCTTTCTTCATAAATAAGTCTCCTATTGATGAACCTTATTACCTTTAATTATACTCATTTTTTTTAAAAATGAAAAAGTCATTCGTATTTTTCATACAAATGACTTGTATATATCATTGTTAATGATTATTTTAATCTCATGACTTCTCTTGCGATCATCACTTCTTCATTGGTTGGAATAATAAAGGCTTTGACTTTAGAGTTTTTAGTCGTAATCATGCGTTCACCACGTTTTTGGTTTTCTTCTTGATCAATTTCAATACCAAGAACTTTAACCGCATTAAGTATAGCTTCTCTGACACGGCCTTCGTTTTCACCAATGCCTGCAGTAAAGATAATCGCATCTAATCCACCCATATAAACATAATAGGATCCAATATAATCTGCGATACGTTTAACTTGGATTTCATGAGCCAATCGCGCACGATGATTACCATTTTCCATTTCACGTAAGATATCACGTGAATCATTGCTGATACCTGATACACCAAGGAATCCAGAACGCTTATTTAAGTCATCTAAAACTTCAGCATAAGATTTGTTTTCCTTATCAGAGATAAGCATTAAGACTGTTGGATCGATATTACCTGAACGTGTTCCCATTGGAATACCTTCAAGGGGTGTAAGTCCCATCGATGTATCGACTGATTTTCCGCTATCAACAGCACATAAAGATGCGCCATTACCTAAATGACAGATGATAATTTTCGCTTTTTTGTTATCAAGAAGTACTGCTGCTCTTTCAGATACGAATTGATGCGATGTTCCGTGGAATCCGTATTTTCTAACTCCATAGTTTTGATACCATTCATAAGGTGCTGCGTATAGGAAGGCATCTTCTGACATAGTTTGATGAAATGTCGTATCAAATACTGCAATTTGAGGCACATCGGGTAAGTCTTTTCTAAAAGCTTCAATACCTGTAATGTTTGCAGGATTATGAAGCGGTGCCAAATCACTTAAACTCTTGATTTGCTCAATGACCTTATCATTGATCAGTGCTGAGTTCTTAAATATTTCCCCACCTTGAACCACACGATGTCCTACACCTACAATATCATCAAGGGATGAGATGATTTTGTGGTCAATCAATCCTTTTGTTACTAAATGAACAGCTTCTTTATGGTTTAAGATTTCTTGAGTAGTAGATACCTTTTCACCATTCATTTTTAATGTGAACACAGCATTATAGTAACCAATTCTTTCCACCAAACCAGATGCAATGACATCTTCGCTGGGCATTTCTAGAAGCTGGAACTTAAGCGATGAGCTTCCAGCGTTAACTGCCATAATTTTCATATTTTTTTAAATCTCCTTATATAATCTTATCATAACCTATTTCACTTGAATATTCAAGTATGTGAACATATATTCATGTTAATAAAGATAAACATAGATTGCAATGAACTGTAAAACAGTTCCTAAACTGGTGAAAATGTGCCAAACAAAATGAAAATATTTGATCTTTGGGAAAACATAAAATGCGACACCAATACTATAGGCAAGTCCACCTGCAAATACCAACCAAAATGCTGCTGGCTGAAAAGCAAATAATTGTTGGATGAAGACCAAAGCACTCCAACCCATTGCTAAATATAAGAACAAGTGTACTTTTGCAAATTTCTTAATCCATATCGATTTAAAGATGACTCCAATTAAGATTAAGATCCATTGCACAATAAATAAAACGGGTCCCAATCCTAATCCTTCGACGCCAAAGATGGGTTCTTGCATTGCTGGTAGCAACAATAAAGGTGGTGCGAATGTACCACCAATTAAGATATAGATTGATAAATGATCAAATCTTTGGAAAACGTTTTTTGCTGTTGGGTGAAATAAGGCATGATAAATGGTTGACATGGTATATAAATTGATCATACCAAAGCCAAAGATAATCGCACTTGCAACCTCAAGTGTACTATCGCTTTTAATCAGCATTAAGATTAATGCTACGATACCAAAAATGGCCATTAAACCATGAGAAACTGCATTTGCGATTTCTTCACCTAATGTCTGGATGTTTGTTTTCTTCATTTTGTGTCCTCATTTTCAATAAATTGGTCTAAAAAATCTTTGCCTTTATGGGTTTCTGGTTCTGTCTTTTCTAAATCGTAGAAATCAAATTGTCTTAATACCTCATAGGCTACAATAGCAACTGCATTCGACAAATTAAGTGATCTCACCTGATCTGTTGTAGGAATTCTATAGCAATTATCTAAATGACTTGCTAATAACTTTCGATCAACACCGGTGGATTCCTTACCAAAGATGAGATATATGGGCTCCATTAAGGCTTTATAATTGATATCAGCATAATTCTTCTTACCGTAACGTGTTAAAAATAAATAGGTTCCAGGATTCTTTTCTTGAAAGTCATTAAAGTTTTTATAGAGCACATAATTTAAGTGCTCATAATAATCCAAGGCACTTCTTCTTAATTTGGTTTCATCGATCTTAAATCCTAAAGGTTCAATTAAATGAAGCTTTGCGCCAATAGCAACACATGTTCTCATGATGTTACCTGTGTTCTGGGGAATCTCTGGTTCATATAGAACAACATGAAACATAAACATACCTCATTTCTACTTTCCACACAAAAATGGGTATTGCCTTTTGACAATACCATTTAAGGATTGATGTCTAGCTTTTTATTATTTCTTATATTGCTTGATGAGACTTTGTTTTAAGTCCCATAAATCTTGTGATAGATCCACATAATACTCATGCGGTTTTTCAAGTCTTAAAACTTCAGGCCACAGTTTACTGTGTTGTTCCTTAGCATAAGTTCTAATCTCTAATAAACTTGGCAATTGATAGACCAATTGCCCTTTTTCAAAGATAGGAACAAGAAGTGCTCTAATCGTATATTTTTCAATATCCTTACTCTTCCAAGGAAAATTAGGATCAAATAGGTGATAGGGTTTAGTGGTATCAATAGTTTCTTCAAACAATGTCATGACATCTGCTTCAGCCATACATTGTTCATCATAGAAACGATAAACCTGTTTAAATCCAGGAATCGTTGTTTTTTGGACATTATCGCTAATTTTTATCTTAGGAACGAGTTTGCCATTAACTTCAATTGCTGAAAGCTTGAAAACACCACCAAAGACAGCTTCAGAGCGTGCAGTCACTAAACGTTCGCCTACACCAAACGAATCAATTTGTGCGCCTTGATGGATTAACTCTTTAATCAGGTATTCATCTAATGAATTACTCACTGTAATCTTAGTGTTTTTTAATCCAGCAGCATCAAGCATCTTGCGTGCTTCTTTAGTTAGATAGGTCAAGTCACCACTATCTAATCTGATACCTTTAAGCTCATAACCCATAGGTTCTAAGACTTCTTTTTGAATCTTAATGGCATTAGGAATGCCTTGTTTTAATGTATTATAGGTATCAACAAGTAATACTGCATTATTCGGATAGGTTAAAGCATATGCCCTAAAGGCTTCATATTCTGAGTCGTAGCTTTGAACATAGCTATGCGCCATGGTGCCTAATGCAGGAATCTGATAAGCATAATCCACATAGGTATTAGATGATCCCACAACACCAGAAATATAAGCAGCTCTTGCTCCAAAGATCGATGCATCATAGCCATGAGCTCTTCGAGCTCCAAATTCTAGGACTCCTCGACCTTGAGCAGCAAAGACAATACGTGCTGCTTTAGTAGCAATCAACGATTGATGATTGATCGTAAGCAAAACCATTGTTTCGATTAGCTGACACTCTAAAATTGGACCCTTGACTACAAATACGGGCTCATGAGGAAATATAGGTGTTCCTTCTTTCATGGCATAGACATCACAATGAAAAGAAAAATCCTTAAGATACGCTAGAAAGTCTTCATCAAAGATCTTTTTTGAACGGAGATAAGCGAGCTCACCCTCTTCAAATTTAAGATTCTTGATGTACTCGACAACTTGTTCGAGACCAGCAAAAATAGCATAACCCCCATCATCAGGAATTGATCTGAAAAAGACATCAAAAACAGCAATTTGGTTATGCTTCTTATCTTTAAAATAACCATTTGCCATTGTTAACTCATAAAAATCCATTAATAAAGATAAATTTCTTTCACCCACGATGATCATCCTCCTTTTAGACACTTTCCATTCTATCACTTTTTATCATTTTTTGATATAATAAAGTAAAGAATAAGCGAGGATTTTGATCATGATCATTTTGATATCACCAGCAAAAACATTTGCTAAGCCATTTACATCTTTTGAATCAACGCCTATTTTTCAAAATGAAGCCTTATCTATGATAAGTAAACTCAAGAAATTAAGTGTTTCTACATTGATGTCAAAAATGAAGATATCCAAAGATTTAGCTCAAAAAGTCAAAAATGATTATATGAATTTTGGTAAAGAGTCATCTGCTGCTATCTATTCCTATGATGGTTATGCCTATAAGGGGTTTGATGTGCATCATATGGACTCAAACACATTATCCTATTTGAAAAATCACCTTTACATCCTATCAGGACTTTATGGTATGATTAAACCCTATGATGGTATTTCCCATTACCGACTAGAAATGAAAGATCAGATCATCAAAAATCTTTATCATTTTTGGCAACCCAAGATCAAGTCTTATTTGATGGAAAATCATCCCAACGAATTATTAATTAACCTTTCTTCTGCTGAATACAGCAAGGTTATCGATACTTCACTGCCCATGCTTACTCTTACTTTTTATCAAAAGAAAGATCATGAACTTAAAGCACTCAGCATGCACGTTAAACTCATGCGAGGAAAAATGGCAAATCATATCCTAACCCATCAGATAGAAAGTCCTGAGCAAATCAAAGAAATATCTGTTGATGGATATCACTATGAAAAAAACCTTTCAACTGAACAAGAATATGTATTTATTAAGGAGCTTACCAAATGAAACGTCTCGTACGTATGATGTTATCAAGAACTTCATTGATTTTACTGCTTTTGCTTGCGCAGATTTTTTTGTTCTTGGCAATCATTGGTTGGATCTCACAATATAAGTACTTAAATACAGTCTTCTACGGTATTTCTGTTTTAATCGTCATCTATTTGATCACTAAAGATGAGAACCCAGAATACAAGCTCACATGGATCATTCCAATCTTAATATTTCCTTTATTTGGTGGTCTGTTCTATCTGCTCTATAGACAACGCAATATTGGAAAAAAAGTCTTAGCACGACATTATGCCATTGATGATCAAAGAAACGCATATGTATCAAGCCTTGATCAACATCTAAAAACAAAGAACATGAACTATCTGTATAATTTGAGTTGGCCTACCTATATTCATACTAAAACAGAGTTTTTAGCATCTGGAGAAGAGATGTTTGAATCATTAATCAAAGACCTTAAAAAAGCAGAAAAATATATCTTAATGGAATTTTTCATTATCAATAAAGGTGTAATGTGGGATCAGATCTTAGAAGTACTTAAAGAAAAAGCAAGTCAAGGTGTTGAAATTAAAATCATTTATGATGACTTTGGAAGTTCTACATTACCCTATCGCTATGCGAAGAAACTTCATAGTTATGGCATAGAAGCCATTAATTTCAATCCTATGAGACTTCATTTGAATTTTGCCATGAATTATCGCGATCACAGAAAAATCGTTGTCATCGATGGAAAAACTGCTTATACTGGTGGTATCAACATCGGTGATGAGTACATTAATCTTATCCAACCCTTTGGGCATTGGCAAGATGCAGGTATAAAAATAGAAGGTGATGCTGTTTGGTCCCTTATTATTGGATTTTTAGAGAATTGGTCATTCTCTTCGAGAAAAACCATTGATTACACTCCTTATCGCACAGAAACCAAAGATGAAACAGATGGTTATATTACACCATTTACAGATACACCACTTGATCAAGAAACAACTACTAAAAATATCTATTTATCTTTAATATCTGAAGCACAAAAATCGATTTATATCACGACACCTTACTTAATTATTGATAATGAGTTGCTGACAGCTTTAAAATACGCTGCAAAATCAGGTGTCGATGTAAAAATCGTTATTCCATATATCCCTGATAAACGGATCATCTTCATGGTGACTGAATCCTATGTACCTGAATTGATGGCATGTGGTGTGAATGTTTATCGCTACAAGCCTGGTTTTATTCATTCTAAGATGATGATCGTTGATGAAAAGCGTGCATTAATTGGGACTGCAAATCTAGATTTTAGGAGCTTGTATCTTCATTTTGAGAATAGTGTCTATTTAGAAAAGACCAAATCAATTGATGATATGGTCGTATTCTTCAATCAAATTGTTCAAAAAAGCATCTTCATTAAGAATTTTGGCAAAAGAAATATACTCTATCGCATGGTTCAAATCCTTCTACGTGGCTTTTCATCCTTAATGTAAAAATATAGGACTCCAGAATTTTGGAGTCCTTTTCTTTTACTTTTTATCAAAATGTTTATTGTCTGGCAAGTCCTAAGGTACCAAATGCACTACCTACAATGAAGAATAAGTAAGTAACGATATAAAGCATAATCTCAATGGTTGAATAAATATCAACGGTAAGTAAACTTGTCACAAATAGATTAGCAACAGCATACATCAAGACTGCAAGGAATAATGCAATGGTTCCAAGTCTTAACATAAATAATGAAAATCTGCCTGGCTTCTTATATGCAAATAACATCCATAATAAGAATGGAGCAGCAACACCTACACCAGGAATGACATAAGGACTCATTGCTGTAATCTGATCAACAAATGGTTCAATTGCTCCAAGTAATCCAGCCAACCATGAGGGTGAAGCTAAAACAACTGGTACTAATTGAGATGTCCCACTAATTGAACTCTCAATAAAGCCAAATAATAGAACAACTGTGAGTAATACTCTTAAGATGAGCCCTTTTCTAATTGCCCATAATAAGAATATAAAGCCAACAACCAACGCTAATCCTGCATAATCTGCAATTAAGGGGATGTTTGCTAAAATACCATCTGCCATCTGAGCAAATGATGTCAAGTTGTCTATAAAAGGTAATGTTTCATTTTCTAAGATTAAAACGGTTGCAATAAAAATCGAAGATACCAAAATCAATAAGAAACCAAGTGTACGAACAATCTTACCAAAAGTCTTGTTATATACTCTTTTGTTCACTTAAATCACCACTTTCTTTAATATAATTCACATACTATTTTATCATATATTAATGATATTGTAATAATTATAATGATTAATTTATGTCTTTATTTACAGCTAAATCACCTAAAACAATCCAATTCTTTGCTCTAAAGAATACATCTAGTGCAAAAACAAGCAAGGCTGGGGTTACAATCATAAAGACTACAGAAAGCCATGCAGCAGTGGAATACCCCATCCAATCAAGAGTTTGAAGCTGACCTACAAGTGCAGAACTACCCATACCAGCACCAAATCTAGATGTCTCAGTTCCAAAAACAATATAAAATAATGGAGCCAAAATAGCTGAAGCTATGATTGTTGGCAACCAAATAACAGGTTTTCTCAAAATATTTTTAAATTGTAGCATCGAAGTCCCAAATGCAACGGACAATACCATACCAATATTATTATCTTTTCTAGATTGTACTGCAAATCCAATCATCTGGGTTGTACAACCGATCACAGCAGCACCACCAGCTATACCTTCAAGTGAGATTGCTATGGCAATCGCAGCACTAGACAGTGGTGATGTGAGTAATATACCCAAAGCAACAGCAATGACAATGCTCATTGGAATTGGAGCAAATGCAGTAGCTGATGATATACCTATCTTAATGTATGTAATTACAAATACGATAGGTGCACTAAGAATGAGAGTTAATGTCAATGCAATGACAGATCCCAATAATGGAATGAGCAGAATATCAACAGGGGTCTTTTTTCTTAATATCAATTTTAAAAGTAGAATTCCAAAAATAACAACTAGATATGTTGTAACAGGGTCATTGTTAATTCCTACTACAATACCAGTGCCAAAAACAACTTTGAAACTCGTAGCGATACCACCCATCACAGCTGATACAACCATTTTTAAACCATCCATCTTTAAGCTTAAAGCAATACCCATACCGATACCTACACCTGTCAAGCCCATGAGTGCTCCAGCTAAAGTAACTTCAATGAGTGGAATTCCTAGTAATCTTCCAAACTGTTGAAAAATAACACCAATAATCAATGTAGCAAATAAACCATAAACCATACCATTCATTGTCGTCATGACAAATGATTTAACTTTCTTTTCCTTCATGATATCAACTCACTTTCCAAAATATATTTTATCATAATAAAGAAAGAATAAAGAAAAAAAAAGACAATCGTCTTTCTTTATTAAATCACAGGGATATAAAATGAGATTACGTTATTGCTTCTACTCTTTTATGACGATACATCATTTGATCAGCTTCCCTCATTATATCAGCGTAGCATTGACCTTCTTTCCAAACATGGATGCCATAAGAGAAACATGGCATAGGATGATTTTTTGTAATATCAATAGAGCACTCAGAAGCCATTTGTTGCATTAAATTTTCAGCGTCAAACATAGCATCTTCAATGATCATGACAAATTCATCACCGCCACATCGATAAACATGATGAGAATAGTTTTGTAGCATTTGTCCAAATTTAATTAGAACCTGATCACCAAATGGATGTCCATAGCGATCATTGATTTCTTTAAAATCATTGATGTCAATCAATACATACTGAAATGATTGTTGATTTTCCTGACATTTTTCTATGAGCTCATATGTTTTTTCTTCAAGCGATTTTCTATTAAATAATCCAGTCAAATAATCTATTTTTGTCAATTCTTCAAGTGTAGATATCAGTACTTCATTTTCTTCTAATTTACTCTCTAATTCTTTTGCTAATAGTTTATTAATGATGATAACGATATATATGAAAATCAAGAATAGAGCTAGGATCCCAGCTAACTGGAAAACAACATCGTTTGTATAAGATAAGAAATCGTTGATGTGATTATAATCGATGATGACTGAAATGATTCTTAAGGAATGAGTCACTGCATATGCACTTAGCATAAAAGACAAGTTATATATGTATTTTTCATTTGTTATACGTGCTTTTTGGACCAAGTAAAAGACAGTTCTCATAAAAAATAAGCTTATTACCAATGCTGATAGAATAATTCCAATTGAAACATTAATGTCAATGGCAGCAAAATAAAAAAATAATAAAACATAAGCAACGTATACTGTTCGATAAATTTTAGAGTTACTTCTAATTCCAAATAATTTTCTGATTCCTAGATTTAGAATGAATATTCCGGCAATTAGTGTGTAATTGCCAAATAAGGTGGATGTATAAAGCTCTAGAGGTAAATACTCTCTCATGGTCAAAAAAGTCATCCCAATAGAAAAAAGCAAAAATCCTAAAATAATGTGGATGATACCTTTAAATTTATGCTTCAAAGTGACTGCTGTACTAATTAGAAACATGGAAAAAAGAAAAGTCATCGATGCATAAAGAATAAGGATGGTAAAAAGATCAAATCGGTCCATAAAATCACCTGATTTTCTATTTTTGAGTCACACCCCAATAGCTTACATCCATGACTATCTATCATTTGTTTATTTATCTTACCATAGTAATCATAGATATCTTTACTCTTAATTATTAAGAATTTATTAAGTTGTACTAAAAATGCTTAAAAAAACAAAAAAACCTATGTATTTCATAGATTTCTAAATGTTTTGATGGTCCCCGCGGCCGGGCTCGAACCAGCACGGATTATTCATCCACCAGATTTTGAGTCTGGCACGTCTACCAATTTCATCACGCGGGGAAATTACACTTTCCTGATTGAACTAGAACCTTAAGCCAAACGGCTTCTGGTTTTTTTTATTAAGTTGCTATCAAATTATAACACATAAAAAAATCAGATTCAATGGTCTTCTACAATTTAATGATGAATTACGGAATTTGATGTTCCTATAAGGAAGAAAGCATCAAAACGAGTAGTTCCCGAACCCCAAAAAAAAGAAAGGAGCGTTATGAATGCCTAGCAAAAAAGGATTCTTTGTCAAAAAGGGATTGGCTGGATCACAACAAATTCATGCATCGATGTTGAATAATGTTGATATGAAAGCAAATATCCTTAAAGACTATCACATGAACATTCTCGATCAGCAAGATCGTGAACAACGTGTTTTATCTAAAGTTGAAAAGAAACGTGTTTATCAAGGTGTACGTAGTGCACACAAAGCATTTAAAAATCTAGATTAGAGGTGCATGAAGATGCCAAAGGTAAAATTATTTTCTGTTCCAATCATTAAAGGAAATCTAATTGTTGAGAAGTATAAAAATGGAAAGCTTGTTTCAAAGGAAAATCGACAAGATCAAATCTTTAATGAAGAGCATTGGCGTGGTTGGCAAAAAGCTGATCGAAACTACGGTAATGCTAGATTGAAAACAAATTATGACTATGGTGTTGGTCGTAAATTGATTGATTCGTATTCTGTATCGAATGGTGATGAAAAGCTTGTTTATAAGAGGGATTACTCGAAACAAACTCAAGAAACTGCTGATCGAAAAGAATATCCAGTTTATAGGTGATCATATGTCAAAAGATACACAAAAAATCGATTATTCAAAACTCACTAAGAAACAACTTATTGATGTACTTGAAAATACCGATTATCTACTTAAACATATGCATAAAGCATTTTACAAATCATCTGTAGATACGAAAAGAAAATATCCGAATCGTAGTTACCATGACTATGATCGTGGTGTGTCAAGAGCTTATGGCCAATCATTAAAAGCTATTAGGGAATATGCACACAGGGGTAATGAAGTCCTTAAAGGTAGGGGTGAATAGCTATGAGTGTTATTGATAAGATCGATATCGATATTACATTAAGACAAGTTGCTTCTACTACTCAAACAAAGTATGATGGTTCGTTTATCCAAAAAGGTTCTAAGAAAGTCAAGGTTCAAGTTTTGAGATCACCTGATTATGCAACGAATTATAACAAGATTAATCGCACGTTATATGTTGCTCCCAGGGATGCTCGTAGCTATAACAAGCTTAAAGAACTTGTTCAGTTGATGTAATTTAGAAAGAATCATCACCTTTATGATGATTCGTCATAATTCTACATCGATTAAATATCTCAGTTTACGAAGAAAGGATTGATATTTATATTAAAAATTATGAATAGACCATCTGGTATTAACAAATATAAGATTGTCAAAGTTTCGCAAAAACCTCAGATGATAACATCAGATTATGGTTATGTAGACAAAAAACCAAACGATGTGAAAACGTTAGGTTCATTTAAAGATTCTACTCTAGATTATGCCGATCTAGCTTACATTACAAAAGATAAAAGGCATATTGTGATACGTAACTCGTGGCATGATAACAGAAATGAAGAACAATCCAAGTTCAGATTCTATCGTAACAATAAGAAAAATCGTGATCGGATTAAAAAATTTGAATGGTTTGACCAGTTCTAAAAAAATCAAGGCATAAAGAGGTTGGCCATCGAAATTAACCTCAACTAAAGAAAAAAGAAAAGGAAAAAACAATGACTGAACAAAAGACTAAAGAAGTAATTAAGAAAGAAACTGCTGTTGCAGAACTTAAACATTTAAATGATTTAACCAAAGAAGCTGTTGAGAAGTTCCCACTCTATACCATTCGTTTTGCTAAAAGCGAAAAGAATAATTTCACTAGAGTAAGTGCAACGCTTCATATTGATAAATCATTCATGAAGATCCCGCTAACTTCCTACAATCGTAGAGAAAAGAAGATTGAACCCATCAGCTTGGATTTGTGGAGCTATATCGCTTCTACCATCAAGCTTGACATGGTTGAACCAAACGGACGTCCAAAAGCTGACTGGACAAAGAAAGCATATTGCCGATTTGTAAAAGGTACTCGTGAAGATGGTACACAATGGAAAGCGATTCAAGTTGTCTTTTCATTAGGTATGACACATATCCAATTCTTCAACGGTCTACAAATTGGTACACTTGATAATCTTGAAAAAGATCATCTAATTAAGATTGACTGGCAAGAAATGGCCGATAAGGTTGAAGTTGCAGAAGTCGATGAAGATTCACTGATCACAGTTTAAAAAATTATAAGGGTAAAGGGGATAGAACAATTGTCATATACATTATTCATCGTAGCGATGGTTATAAGTAATTTAATCTTGCTCATGGCAATCTCTATCCCCTTTTTTTATCAAATCAAAGGCATCTATTTCAAGAATAGGTATCAACAATCGATTGTTTACATTAAACAGGTTCTGGGCTATTTAATCACGATATTTGGAAAGATTAGAACAGGAAAGACTTCACTGGCATCATCGATCATCCATATCTATACGTTACTCTTTCAGGGTGAATTAACCGAAATGATTAACAAAACGAAAATCATGTTCAAGTCTGTTGATTTCAATGTCCTTGATCATTTTATATTTGAAGCGTTTGAAGAAAATGGTTTTGATCATAAACAAGATTTCGATGCAGTAACAAGTTTAGTGATCCAATACTTCAATTTGGATCCCGATGGGCATTATTACGATTTCATCAAAGATAAAAGCGTTAAGGAATTGATTTATGATTATGTGTTTGGTGTGTACGTTCTTTTTATTAGAAATAACTATGTCATGTCAAATATCTCAATCTATAACAGGATCACTGGAAATTATTCCTTTCAGCTTGAAACACGATGGCTTGAAGTTAGAAATGCTTACAATAATATGGATTTTGGGATTGATGATTACATGATCCTCTTCATCGATGAAATCACCGATGATAAAAGTGCATCGATGTGGAATCAAGATGCAAAAGATGAATCTGGGTATAAAGAGTATTTAAGAAAGTTTGGCCAGTACCATCAGGAACGAAACAGACTTCTATCCACCAAGCAAGATGCATTTGATGAAGTGAGAAAGAATAGAAACCTAACTCAATCCAATATTCATCTATCAGAACGTGTTAAAACAACGAATACAAATCGTTTGCTGTTTGCCTTAGTATCATTACCGATTCGATTCAGAATCTGCTTATACAAGGGATTTACCGTGTTTAGATTCTTATTAAAGGTTCTCATTAGGCCAAAGATGATTAAAGGATTCAAACAACACTTTGCAGCCTTTTATGATTATAACTTTGCAAGGATCAACTTTGAGAGAAATATGATGAACAGAATATTTTTCTGGGATCAGTTTCTATTTAGCTTTGGATTCAATGTCTACAAGATTAAAAATTATGATGACATTGAAGAGGTTGGCAAGAAAGACTTGGGTGAAGAATTTGTTGTGATCACTCCGACAATCCATGGCTTTGGTACATATGAAACACATCTTGCTAAACACGACTTTAAACAACTCAAACAACGTTCAAAAACTGTGATAAAAGAATCTAACCCTTACGACATTAAAAGTCGCTTTAATTCAGAAGAAAGGGGTGTTAATGATGATCGCATTACCTTATAGCACAATCGTGATTTATGTAATCCTATTGATCTTTATATTTGTGTTATTCAATCTTGTATGGGCATTTCGTATTTACAAAAAGGCAAAGAAAGCTATCGATGAAATGCAAGGCATCAGCATGAACTATCTTCGGGTTAACACTCTAAAACAGGAAGAAAAATTACAGACTACCGCCACACAAACTGCTGATGAATGATATCAGTTTTGAAAGGGGGTTTACCAGTAACACCCCCTTAACTAATACAAATAACAGTTTGGTTGTAGAAAATGTTCTTCCCAAAAGGGTGTTATTCGATTACGTTTCAGCTACCTTTGATTTTATTGATGTTACATGTGAACATGTGAATGTGCAATACCATTTGCATGATGAAGATGAACTCTTGAGAAAGTTGATGTCGTTGTTCGGACATTATGGAAGTATTCATGATTTGAAATTGGTTTATGGATTTAATGGGTATAGGCACTGCTTGATTATTGGTGAGCATATCAAACTCTATTATGGATCAGAAAAAAGCAAGCGTAATGAAAAATATACGGTTAACTTGGTGATGTCTGGTCAAGCTTGTAGGGAATACGAAAACTTTATGGATGGAGATTGGTACAAGTTGTTCATGTTTCTAATCTCTTTCACTTCAACAAGTTTTCCTAGAATAGATGTGGCCATCGATGATTTTGATGGTAGAGAAATTAGTATTTATGAGATTAAACACTTTGTGGATACAGATGCTTATGTTTCCCCTATGTCTACAGTTAAATTGATTTACAGTCTTAAAAGTGGCATTTCAACAGGATATTCAATCCTGTGGGGCAGTCCTAAAAGCAATCAACTCATGATCTATGATAAGTTGCTTGAACGTAGAACTAAAAAAGAAATCGATCTAGATACGAATATCTGGTATCGATATGAAATGAGATTTACCGAAGTAAAAGCTGAACAGGTAATTGTTCAATACTTAACATCGGTCAAGGATAACGATAGTTTGTCATTTATGAAGATGTCCAAAGGTTTGTTATATGGAATGCTCGATTTGAAAGTAGAAAATCCAGATGATCTGAATAAGTCTAGATGGTTAACGTATCCAAGATGGATTGATTTCCTTGACAGTGTAGAAAAGATTGATTTGAAAACAAAACATAAGGTCAATACTTCACTGGTTACCACAAAAGAATGGATCGAGAAATCAGCAACAAAAGCCATCATGCAATTATATCTTGCTTACTCTATGAAAAAAATCAGCTTCAAGAAATATATTGATGAGCTGATTCTTAGTGGCAAAGATAAGTTGGATTCACAATCGTTGGCTAAGATTAACAACTGGCTTCAATCAGAAGGTGCTAAAGAGTACACGCTTGATGAAGCACTAGCTGAAATACAAGATTTAGCAGATGATGATGATGATGATGATGATGATGATGATGATGATTTACCGTTTTAATTTATGATATCTAGATTAATGTAATATTCTCTGAGTAATTCAATAGCAATATCAATATTGGAATTTATATCCTCATAATTTTTGATTATTTCAGTTTTTAGAGTTTTGCTTAATTTGAAATCATTTTCATAATCCTTAAAAATGTTTTCCATAAGTACTTTGTTAGAATCAATACAACGTGCTATTGCATCATCGATTTTCTTTGAAGTTTTAAACCTCATTTTCCCATAAAAAGTAATCAAATCGTTTGTTTTACGATTACAATGACTATAATAAAAATCTTTAAAAGAAACAGTTGAATCATCTAATAGTGTGTAAGGCAAATCTACTCTAATTGATTTGCTGTATCTACTCACAACATAACCTAAATCATTGAAAGTATCTTGAAAGAGTTCTGCCAATTTTTCATAGATAGCAATTTCTAAAGAATATTTTTGCTCGCTAATAAACGTTTTCACTTTGATTTTATGTTGAAATGCGATTATTTCCTTATCCATCTTTGTATCAATGTTCTTTATTGCAGAATGATTCATGCGATTAAAGATAAGATTTCCAATTGCAACTAATATTATTACTAAAGTATCGCTAGTAAATATCCAATCCATATTACCCCTCCAAAGTGTATCTATTAATATAAAAATACCATAAAACTATTTAAAGGACGTGATTTTATCAAAATATTTAGTATATTCATATCTATAATCGGATTTTCGATACTGGGATACTTTACAATTCATAGTGATTTTCCTAGTCAAGAATTAAATCCGTTATATGATGCAACAATGCGTGTAGTTGTTACAACAGCTAGCACAACGAAATTCGGTTCTACTGTCATTTTCGATGAAGATGATACGAGTTATTATCTATTAACAAATCATCATGTTATTGATGAATATGTATCCATTGAAACAGTTGATTATTATAACGATTCGTATGATGCAGAGCTAGTTGAAAATTCTGGTCAATCCATTTATGATTTAGCAATCATTAAGGTTGAAAAGATTAAGGAATTATCAGTTTTAGAGATTGAACCGATCATACAGCTTGGGGATTCGATTATTTCCGTAGGATATCCCAATTCGATTTTTGGATTGACTTATGGGAATGTTACTGATCTGGAAACTATTGTACACGATATCACGTTTTCAGTGATCCATCATTCAGCTTATATCGTTAACGGTTCATCAGGTGGTGCGTTACTCAATCAAGATCATGAAATTGTTGGTATAAATTTCGCAGTTTACATGGATCAACAAGGTTATGTTGAATCCTATGCAGTTCCATCCATCAATATCCTTGAGTATTTAAACATCATCGGATATGAAATGGGGTGATCAGTATGCTAGGTTTATATCGCACAAAGATTATTTCTATCAATCCGAAGACTTTAGAATCGAAAATTCGTGATACTGGGCTTGATGAAAGATTTATCAACAAAGATAGTTGGAAAGTAACAAAAGAATTGTCTGAACCAGTATTCACCAATTTCAAGATTGAAGAGGATTCAGTGGGTGTTAAGACAGTAACATTCAATGATCCTATTGGTAGACATTATCTAGTTACTAGAGAAAAACTTGTATCTGCATCGACTCATCATGATGTAGGCAAGTACAGCTTGAATGACAAGCTTAATTATTTCAAAAAAAGGGTTAACGATAAAACGTTGACATTGGGTCAAAGAGAATATGCAAGACAAAGACTTGCTGATATCAAATAAAAAATAAGGAGCTTAAAATGAAGAATGTTTTAAATTTGTTTTTAATGGTTTTATTGTTAATTGGTGCAATGATGGTTTCTGCAGGAAAAACTTATGCAGCAACATCAACTGCTCCTGATGGATTGATTGTTACTGACGATAGTGGAGCATTTGATTGGCAGTTTGAAACCTATGGTAATCAGACATTTCTATATGATGGTGATACATGGTTGTATTCTCCACTAACAGAAATCACTGGGGATGTTACAACAACAATTGAGAGCGATGGAGCATACATGATTACGATTGATTTAGGAACTACTACCACATGGTTACTAAATGGATCGGTAGAGATTTATATATCTAGTGCGAACGAAACAACAGCCTATATTGTAATTGTAGATTCCTTGCAAGGAACATTGTATGATGATTATTATGAAAACCCACAATTTCAAGTTTACTTTGAAGCAACTGATGCATCGCCAGTATTAACTGGTGAAACTGCATTTGTTACGAATGTGGATGCTCCAATCTTAGAAGCTGAAATTAGATCATACATAATTGCTTGGGATGAAAATGATGGTGATCTAACACATGCAATTGTTAAGACATCAGACACCTATACACCAAACATGAGTATAGTTGGTACATATCAAATCGTGTATCAAGTGCAAGATGGTGCAGGAAATATTGCAACACTGACTGTTCATGTCCTTGTCCGAGATGTAGCGATGCCGACATGGAATCCTGCAAAAGAAAATGTTGAAGTTCAGTATACAGAAACATTTGATGTTGAAGCATATAAGTCGGAGCTTGGTGCAATGGATAACTACGATGCATCAGGAAGTCTTGTGATCACAATCCAATCAAACACTTATACGCCAAATAAAACGACTGTTGGTGTGTATGCAGTTGTGTATAAAATTAAAGATACCGCAGGAAATGAAGCACTTGCATCTGTTACTGTTACGGTTATTGACTTAATTGTACCCACATTCAGTGGTCCTACAACGATTTCTAAGCCATCTACATCAGTATTGTTGCTTTCGGAAATTAAAGCTCAATTGACTGCGAATGATGCTGTTGATGGCACATTAACAACTTCAATTGTAGTTGTAAGTGATGATTATACTGGCCAAGGTCATGTTGTTGGAACCTATCAAATCCAGTTTTCTGTATCTGACTTATCCAATAATATCGCATATCATTTGATTACCGTGAATGTATACGATAATCTTCCACCAGTTATGTATATTAAGGATAATTATTTCGTTACTGTTGAATCTTCTGTAATCCTATCACTTCAACAGATCATCGATATCCTTGAAATTACTGGTCAAATCACTGTCGATGGTACAGGTGGTATTCAGATTACTACATTACTAAATGAATATCTTGGAAATGAGCAAAATGCAGGAATTTATGCTGTATCGTTTAGAGCCGTTTCACCATCAGGAAATGAGTCCGTTTATAATGTAGCAATTGAAGTGTTATCAGATTTAGAAGATGATCCAATTGTTATTGATGAAGAAGCTAAATGGTATCAACCTATTTTCGATGTCGGAATCTCTATATATGATTGGTCTACTACGCATATACTAGAAAGCATCGGTATCGGTTTAGCATTTATTGGTTTAATTATTGGATTAGTTGCATTCACTGGAAGTAAGAAAACTGTCTACTATAAAGGTAGAAAAAGATACTAATTGATAAGTTGGGGAGCGGGAATTCCTGCTCCCTTATTTAATAAAAAACAAAGGGGTGAACACATGCTGAAAAAAGCATTTATTATACTAATCTTACTCACAGTTTTTATTTTCAAATTTTCTGTTCAATCGCAAGCAAGTTATCAAGTTCAAACTGATTTATCAGATTCATTTCAAACATGGTCAATTGTTGAAAGAAACAGCATCTATTTTTTGGAATCAAACAAAGTTTACTTTGAAATGGATGCCATGGATACACTTGAGATATCCACATTTATTGATGTTGGATTAAATGGATTCACAGATTTTATTGTCGCATCATCTGGTATTAATGCATCAACTATCAAAGTCTATGATGAAGTGATTGATACTGTACATGTAGCAAGTTATCCATGGGAATACGAAGCTCCAGAAGTTACAGAAGTGATGTTTAATCTATCATTTGATGCATCACAAACTAAAGGAAAGTATGTTCAGTTAAGTTTCATCATGAATCCATTGCTTGTGAGTAATCAACTCATCATGATTATGAATGAAATTTACTTAATGGATTTACATTTTATGGGGTATTACATTGATGATCCATTTGGTGAAGTTGTCTATAACAATGTTTCTGATCTTCCAGATACAGCAGGTAATTTGTTGGATTCAGGAAGCGTTGGATCAGTTGAGTATCAGCTATTGGCCAATTCAGTTCACATCAGAATCACCTATGGTGCTGTTGTGTATCATATCGAAAAAATCTTGAATGATATTTCGTTCTTAGTAAAGGATAACTTATCTTATTATTACACTGATCAAACCACTGGTGAGCCAATGATCTATTTGGATTATGGTATGCAAAACATCCCTTTTCTATTTGATACAACATCAAGTTCTGCATCATGGAGACCATTCACATTATGGAATCTTGAGTCCAATGAAATATACTCTACTGATAAGGTATCCATAGCAACACATGTACAAACCGAGGATGCAAACAACATGTATGCGTATTTCTATCTTCCATATGTCGAAATCGATGATTTGTTATCAGTTCAAGTAGCATTTGATTACAAGTACACGAACGATGGATGGCTAGCTGATATTGGATTCATCAAAAAAGAAAGTAATCCCATTACAACAATAATCCTACTTGAAAAGGGGAATGTTACTGCAACAACTCCAGAAGCTGTTCTTAACGCATACAAGTTTGGAGCAACTGCGATGTTCATCGGTGGTAGTTTATCATCATTAGGATTACATGAAATAGGAGTGCCTTTGTTTTATGGTGGGCTTGCAAGCTTTATTGCTGCATCGGTGATTGATGAGTTCAAACTTGTTACAACACTGGTTCAAAACATTGAAAGTTTTATACCTACATCAACATTTAGAACACAGCTTCAAACAAAATATCGAGAATCAACTGGAATTGATGATCTAGTCATTAGTTCTGAAGATGTACTTTACAGATTACATTTAGGTCAATTTGATATTCCAGTTGGATATGAAGATGTAGCTTTGATTCAAGAATCTTATCAAACAATCCATGTTGTTTATGAATGGCAAAGTCAACTTGTTGAGATATCTAGAGATTATATCGTTGATTTCACTTCATACAGTCCATCACCTGTTTTTCCATATGATCCTGAACCTGTTGACACTGATGTTATCCACTTCTATGAAAAGCCAATGTTCTTTGTTGGAATAGGTATGACAGCATTTGTAATAGGATCTGTTTATGCAATATCAAAATCTAAAGAGGGTGAATCAGATGGATTGGTTGCAAAACCTAGAAGATATCAGTAACATTCTTGAGTTTGTAAAAAACAATTGGTTATGGCTATTAGTAGGTGGAATACTTGGAATTACTTTGATCGTGATGTTGGTGAAGTGGATACTATCTAAGATCATCTTGATCGTTTTAAGGATTATCTGGTTGATCATTAGCACACCAATAGTAATCATGGTTAAAAAACCATTATTGTTGATATTGGTAATAATAATACTCATGGTAGTGTTACTATGAAATCCAAAAATGGATGGAAAGGATACAAATGATTACAATTATAAATGAAAATAAGGTAAACGGTGGTAAACATATTCTTGTTATAAATGGTGAATTGATTAAAGACACAGAAACTAAAATTGATGAACAAGGCACAAAAACAATCACTTTAACAATTGTAAAAGAAAAATAAAAAAAAATTCTCATTTGGATCATTCTAATGTATACCCTATGTCAAGGACTAAGTGAAAAAAGACCTTAATAATTTAAATCATTTAAGTAAGATGGTTGTTCTTTTAGAGAGCGGCCATCTTTTTTATTGTTTTTGTCTCTAAGC
>Ga0180007_10000753_pt1 | contig 50428 bp, 40 predicted proteins | sample MM_PC_MetaG_FD_121122 | JGI IMG/M metagenome (GOLD analysis project Ga0180007, IMG submission 121122) | Groundwater microbial communities from the Aspo Hard Rock Laboratory (HRL) deep subsurface site, Sweden - MM_PC_MetaG | ecosystem: Environmental > Aquatic > Deep subsurface > Groundwater... | reverse complement strand
GCCTTCATTGATTCAACCGATTTTGAAGATGCGATCAGATGCGCAATTTCGCTGGGCGGTGACTCAGACACGATTGCCTGCATAGCCGGCGGTATCGCTCAGGCTTTTTACGGCACCATTCCTGCCCAGATCGAAAATCGGGTTTATGAGATTCTCGACCGACCATTAGCTGATCTTAGCCGCCGTTTTATGGGAGAATATTGCGGTAGCCTGTAGAACTATTGCAGGCTATATCAGCCCTTTTTGAATGGCAAACTGAACCAGGGAGGCAACATTTTTTGAGCCCAATTTTTCAGAAAGATTGGCGCGATGGTTTTCGACAGTGTGAATGCTTATCTGCAGATCAAGCGCGACTTTTTTGTTTGTCATCCCACCGGCGATCAGCCCCAGGATCTGCTTCTCTCTCCTGGTAAGGATCTCGACAGATTGAGAATTAGTGCTATCCATCTGTTGGAGTTGCCGTTCAGCCAGTAAGGCATTCGTGGAGGGTGCAATATAAATCTTTCCGCTCATGACTTTCTGTATCGCCCGGGGTAATTCATCCCCGATGTCATCTTTCGACAGGAAGCCTGCCGCACCGAGGGTTTTTGCTTTCTCGAAATGTATGTAATCGTTCAGCATGGAAAGCATGAGGACCTTTACGTGGGGAAAAAGACTCTTGATCTCTTTGAGAGCTGTCAATCCGTCCATTTCCGGCATGGCAATATCGAGAATTACCAGTTCGCAATCAATTTTTTTGAGCAGCGCAAGAAGCTTAACTCCATTACTGGCCTCTCCCACAACCTTCCATTCCGGGTGTTTCTCGATAATAAATTTAAGACCTTCGATAAGAATACTGTGATCGTCGGCCAGAACAATTCGACATTCCTTCATATCATTTCCTTTTTCTTGATCTGTATCGTAATTTTAATCGAAGTGCTTTTTTGCCTTTGATCCCTATGATCCCTTTTCCAGGGTCGTTAAAGTAATCACAGAAAAAGCAATAATATCTTTCCATTTTTAATTTTACAATTCATGAAAGGTTATTAAAATCCTTTATTGCCACCATAGAGATAGTCACAAATAACTACCGATTCTCGTTTTTGCCAAACCATCAGTAAATATAAATGGTTTGCTGATGTCACTGTTTAAAGTAGCCTTAAGCATGTTGCATATGTAAAACGGCTACTGATGGCCAGGCTGGCTAGTTTTTGGCGTTGATATCCTTACGAGATCTAGACGTGAGCTGACAACATGTAATCAGCTCTCTAACTCAACTGTGACAGTCCACTAGTTTTATAGGCAGTTCTCAGGATTTCCTATTTTAAGTCGAGCAATTACACTGCTGTTTGTCCAAATCAAACAAATATGCACGATAACTGAGTTCTGACAATGATTGGCGATATTGATTAAAAAACCTTAGAATGCCGATTAGCCTTTGAAATTGTAAAAGAGATTCTATTTATGTTAAAACCTGAATTGCTTCGCGAATGGGCCGATAACAGCAGACCTTCATCGCTGGAACCGTCCAGATTGCCTGCTATATTGACCGTGACCTACCTTGTCATGGGGTTTATATACATTTTCTTTTCTGGAAAATTCGCTTCAAGTTTGGCGAAGAGCATTGGGCAACTTGAGTTTATTGAGCGATACAAAGGCTATGCCTTCATTATTGTGTCGGCGGTCTGCCTGTATCTGCTGTCAACATGGCTGTTAAAGCGCATTCACCAACGTGAACAGATGATTCATGACTACCGCGATAAAATAGTTGTGGCGTATCAACACTCAATGGCAGGCCTTTTCGCATCGTCGATAGCTCATGATATTAATAATGTAATGATGGGCGTCGATTTCGTTGCCGGTGGTCTCAATTCTCAGCAGGTGCCGCTTGAAGACGACCTTGTCATACTGCGGAAGTCCATCGAAAATCTTAAACAGCTTGCCAATTCGCTGGGCCAGGTTTCCGCTCGCCATTTTTCAGGCAGCGCAGAGGCCTTTGATCTGGCTGCTCTTGCCAGGGAATCTATTGGCATAGCAGCTTTGCATAACAAAGTTCGTAATTGTATTGTCGATTACAGCGGTCCGGAATCACTGATTTTTACAGGCCGAAAAATTCTGTTCAGCCAGATGTTGCTGAATCTTATTATTAACGCGGGCGATGCTACCACCCACCGGGGAAAAATTCTGGTTAAGCTTTTTACAGACAATTCTGAGGTTGTTATTGAAGTTCACGATGATGGGCCAGGCATCCCGGAAGACATGAGAGAAACTATCATGCAACCGCTCTTTACTACCAAAACTGATGGTCATGGCCTGGGACTTATATCGTTAGATGTTTGTGCCAAAGTTCATAAGGGCAGCGTTAGAATCAAGCAATCACCAATGGGTGGAGCTGCTTTCGAAATGCGTCTGCCGAAATAGATTAATTCACTACTGCAGCCTGTAGAATTATTGCAGACTATATCAGTCCCTTTTGAATGGCATACTGAACCAGGGATGCAACATTCTTTGAGCCCAATTTTTCAGAAAGGTTCGCGCGATGGTTTTCAACAGTGTGAATGCTTATCTGCAAATCAAGCGCGATATTTTTGTTCGTCATTCCACCTGCGATCATACCCAGGATCTGCTTCTCTCTCCTGGTAAGAACTTCGACAGATTGCGAATTAGTGCTATCCATCAGTTGGAGTTGTCGTTCAGCCAGTAAGGCATTCACTGAGGGTGCAATATACATCTTTCCGCTCATGATTCTCTGTATCGCCCGGGGTAATTCATCCCCGGCGTCCTCTTTTCGACATGAAGCCTGACGCACCAAGATTTTTTGCTTTCTCGAAATGTATGTAATCATTCAGCATCGAAAGCACGAGAACCTTGACACGGGGAAATTGGCTCTTGATTTCTTTGAGAGCAGTTAACCCGTCCATTTCCGGCATTATGACATCAAGCAGAATCAGATCGGGCAATGGCATTGTCTGTGCGATTTCCAGAGCTTTTCTGCCGCTTTTCGCAACCTTGATGTCATAATCTGGCAACAAAATGTTCGACATGATCTCAAGATTTCCGGCAATGTCGTCAACTATCAGAAGTGTCTCTTTTTTAGAAATTGTCATTGTTTACCTTCTCCATTCAATCTACTTTCTATTGAAGAAATCATCTGCAGGGCTGTTTCAAACTCAAACTGGCCGATTGCTGAGGCCAGACTGGCAAAATCTGTTTCATAACCAGTCGGGTATGCAAATTCAGCCGCAAGTTTTACCATGCCCAGATGTGCCCGAGGGCTATTGGCGAGCAATGCCAGTTTTATTTCCCCGAGAAGTTCAAGTGCCTGTGGTAACGCCATCGTCTTGACAGAAGAACTGCCTTCAGGAGTGACAATCAGGGCCTTCATTGCTATGGCAAAATCCTTAAAGGCGTTATGTAATATTTTAAACAGATGTTTGGCCTCATCCCGTTTTGATTCAATCAGAGCCATTTCGAAGGCCACAGAAGCCCAATATAGATCGGTGATGGAAAGATTGCCGGCAAGTCCTTTTATCGTGTGAATACAGGTTCGCGCCGTTTTGAAGTCTTTCGCGGCCAGAGCCTGCTCGATTTTTTCGATCTCTTTGCCCTGGCTGGTTGAGAATTCTCTGAGCAATCTCAAGTAGGTCTCGGAATTGCCAGCGAGTCTTGCTAATCCGTCCTGAAAATTAACCCCTGGTATCGATGGGAAAACTCTTTGTCCGTCTTTTAGCGACTCAACAGTTATTTCCTTCATTGTCATACCAGGTCTGGCCCAATTATATAGCGTTCGAAACAGATTGCCTGGAATAATCGGCTTGGAGATATGATCGTTCATTCCAGCAGCGACTACTTTTTCGCGCTCATCGGCCATGGCATGCGCGGTCATGGCAATAATCGGAATTCTGGTGTATCTGGGCAACTTGCGAATGTGCCGGGTGGCCTCATAACCATCCATTTCAGGCATCTGAATGTCCATCAAAATGGCGTCAATGGTCGGAGCTTCAGTTTCACTTGACAACAATTCAACCGCTTCTTTGCCATTGTCGGCTACTATTACCTCAATGCCGACGCTACTGAGAAGCTCCGTGGCAATCTGCTGGTTCATTGCATTGTCTTCTACGAGAAACACCTTGAGCCCGGCAAATTGCAGGTCATTTGAACTGTCGTGCATCGTTTGTTCTGCAGGACGAGACAACGGTGCGAAGATATTGATTATGGCATTGGTAAGTGATGATGGGGTGATGGGGCTTAACAGATGTTCTGAAACTTTGAAGCTGGCGGCCCTTTCGCGAAGGGACTCTTCAAGGGGAGCAGTAACTAAAATAAACTTGGTGGCTCCTTTATTGTCAAAAATCTGCTGGAGCCGCTGAAAGAGAGTTATAACTTCTCCTTCAATGCTCTGGCTGTCAATAAGAATAAGATCATAACTGTCAGTCGTGCCCCTTGATTCAACGGCAACAAGAGCCTCCAGAGCAGAATCTACTATATCTGTGGTGAACGGAGTTCTTGACGCAAAATTACGAAACCAGACCTGCATCGCTGGATGAGTTTCTAAGACAAGCACCTGTAAATTCTGAAGGGAGCTGGGAAAAATTTCTTCGGGCTGGGTCTTTCCGAGGAGCTTGCAAATTAATGTGAAATCAACTGCAGTGCCTTTGCCGAATTCACTTTCTATGCTGATGCTGCCACCCATCAATTCAACAAGACTTTTGCTGATGGCCAGGCCAAGGCCAGTACCACCGAACTTTCTGGTTGTAGAAAGATCCGCTTGCGTAAATGGGCGAAAGAGCCCTGTAACCTGATCGGGGGTCATGCCAATGCCGGTGTCGCTTATGGTAAAATGAAGTTCAACGGTATTTTCGCCGAGCTTTTTGTGCGACAAGCTTAACTCTATTTCGCCGCGGCTGGTAAATTTGATGGCATTGCTTATAAGGTTGGTGAGGACCTGAGCCAGACGCATGGGATCGCCAGTCAGCGGCTTTGGTATATCTAAGGGTACATTGAGAATGATTTTTAACTTTTTCTCCAGAGTTAACGGTTCAACTATTGCGATCAGGTTGGTTATGACGTCGTCGAGCTGGAATTCGATCGATTCTATCTTGAGTTTACCGGCCTCGATCTTTGAGAAATCGAGAATATCGTTGATAATTCCAAGCAGATTCAGTCCGGAAAAATGAATTTTCTTCAGATAATCCGTCTGTTTGGGATTGAGATCTGTTTTCAAGGCGAGACCGGCAAAGCCTATGATGGCGTTCAACGGAGTACGAATCTCGTGACTGACGTTGGCGACAAAGTCACTCTTGGCGCGGCTGGCTTGTTCAGCGGCTTTTCGCGCTTCCTCGAGCTCAGCATTTTTTTCCTGCAAAACCCGATCAAGGCGCTTGCTCTCGGTAATGTCGCGCGCAGAAGCGAAAACACCCTGTAATCTCCGGTCTCTGTCGTAAAAAGTAGTCGCGTTGAATGAGACCTCTGTCTCTGTTCCGCTCCTGTCGCGTGCGGTAAGCTCATAGTTGGTGATGGTATTTTTGCTCAACACCAGCTTGACACCCAGTTCAGCACTATCCGGATTGGTAAAGTAGTTCTTGAATGGAGCGCCAATCAGTTCATCACGGGTGCAACCAGTCAGTGTTCCCATCTGTTTGTTGGCATCGGTGATAATACCGGTCAGATCAGTAGTAACCAGGGCATCAACGTTTGATTCGAACAGAGAACGCGTGTAGAACTGATTATCACGTAATCTCTGTGACAGCAGTTTCTGGTCTGCCTCAATCTGCTTGCGCGCAGTATTATCAGTACCGATTAACAGATAGCCGATGATAGTGCCATGAATGTCACGCAGGGCCGTTACCGATACGACTGCCGGGAAACGACTACCATCTTTACGAATGTAGGTAAGTTCGTATATATCCTCAATTCCGCGTGAGGCCTTGAAAACCAATGCTTCAAAACCTGCGGAAATAGTGGTTCCCAGTTCCGCGCTTAACGTTCGCGCGCGCATTATGACTTCCTGTGGGTCAGAAATGTCGGCTGGAGTAATCTTGTTCATAACTTCGGCAGCCATGTACCCCAGCATACGTTCGGCTCCGACATTGAAGATCTGAATGACACCTTTTTCGTCTGTAGCGATACTGGAAAAATTGGCGCTGTTAAAAATTGCGTCCTGCAAAGCTTCTGCCTCTTGTAGAGCGTCTTCTGCCCGCTTGCGCGCGGTATTGTCAGTGCCGATCAATAAATATCCGATAATCGAGCCGTTCGCATCGCGCAACGCTGTTACCGACACTACGGCCGGAAATCTGCTGCCGTCTTTGCGAATATAGGTGAGTTCGTAAATATCCTCAATGCCACGGGAAGCCTTGAATACCAGCGCCTCGAAACCAGGCGTAATAGTGGTTTCCAGCTCCAGACTCAATTCCTTGGCTCTCGCAATAACTTCTTGCGGGTCAGAAATGTCAGCCGGAGTGATCTTGTTGGTTACTTCTGCCGCCGTGTAGCCCAACATTCGCTCTGCGCCGACATTGAATATCTGGATAACTCCCTTCTCGTCAGTCGCGATACTCGAAAAGTTGGCGCTGTTGAAAATTGCATCCTGCAAAGGCACAGTTATCAGAAGAGTCTTCTGACTCTCGATCTCGGTATCGATTTTACTTTCGCTATTTTCGCGACTCAGAACGGCTGACTCTGGTTTTTCTTTGTTCATTTTTTCTTCACAGCAATCTGGCTAAGTGCAAACCTCCACGTGGATGGAAGCAGAAACTCGGTTTCTATGATTTTGATCGATATCGATTTAATTTACCCTGAATAGCGTTTAAGCAAAATCATTAGTAACCGCTGGCAAACTAGTTACTTGTAATGATTTTGCAGTAATTTTCTTTGTGGTCAGGATAGAGGCTTTATAAGGCATTTACAGTTGTATCTTCAAATTGTTCGGAGCCTTTCAGGCTACTTCGCGGATCTTCATGCAGTTACACGAACTTGAATAGAACCGCATTTTTCAACAGATTCACAGTCTTCATAAGTCTAGGAAACAGGTCGAAATCAATAATCCTTCTATGCTATTGTTTCTAACTGAACAATAAAACAGGAGACAGTAAATGAGTACGCTGGAAAAAGCCATCGAGATTGCTGCCCGTGCCCATACTGGCCAGGTCGACAAGGCCGGGGCGCCTTATATTTTTCATCCGCTTCGGCTGATGTTTTCGGTAACCGGGCAGCTTGAGCAAATGACCGCAGTTTTACATGACATTGTCGAAGACACAACTATCACTCTCGCCGACTTACGGACTGAGGGTTTTCCTGAGGCTGTTGTTGTCGCAGTCGATGCTCTGACTAAAAGACCGGGCGAGACTCGCCTTGAGGCAGCGGCAAGAGCCGCTGAAAACCCGATTGCGCGCGCGGTAAAGCTGGCCGATGTAGCTCACAATATGGATCTTGCGCGAATTCCTGACCCCACCGAAAAGGACTACGCCAGGTTGAAAGAATATGAACAAGTGCGTGCCTTGCTTCTTGCCAGAGCTGCGTCTGGTGAATAGCAGTCAGCCCTGAACGAGACCACTGTCGCGATTGATTAGCGTAGTTGCTTCAGCCAGATTTGATGCAGGTAAAACAACGATGAAAAGGCGCCGGCAGGTTTTTTGCGCACGGATGTGCTTATGCCAGACGACTCAGGCTCTAACTCTTAAGACTGTGTCGATGTCGTATTGAGACCATTTTTCTTCTGCTCAAGCGACAAGCTCTGAGGTTTTTTAATTCGACATAAACTGTCGCATTGACAACTGTCGTATAAATGGTTATATTCAGGTCATGGAAGACAAAAAAATAACTATCGGGCAACTGGCGGAACTCACCGGACTGAGCCGGCGGGCCATCAGGTTCTATGTGCAGAGTGGGCTGTTACCTGCTCCGGCGGGGGCGGGTCGCGGTCACTATTACACCGACGAACACCTGCAGATTTTGCAGCAGATCTGCACGCTCAAAGAAAATCGACATAGCCTCGACGAAATCGCGGTGATAATAAAAGGGCCAGCTGTGCCTGCAGCAGAACCGCTGTCAGTACCCACCACCTGGACACGCATCGAAGTTTGTCCTGGCTTTGAAATTCAGATTCAGGGCGGCCTTTACCGGGCAACTCCGGCCAGAATTCGCAAGCTGCAAAAATTTGTCAGCCAGCTGTTTGGCGTTAGTATCACAACAGGAGAGGAAACAAAATGAAACATCAGAACTGCATCCTCAAGGAAGAAAAGACCGGCAAAGAGGTGGCTCTAAAGGCTGTAGCCGTCAAAGGCGAGTTGACCGGTCTTACCTGTCACTGGCAGATTGTGCAGAAGTTTGTTAACGCCGAAAAGAAAGCCATTGAAGCATTGTATGTGTTCCCGCTGCCAGCTGATGCGACGTTGAGTGGTCTCAAGATCGTTACTGGCGATAAGACCATTGTCACTCGCCCCGAAGAGCGTGACAAGGCTTTTGAGGAATATGATGAAGCGATCAGTGCGGGTAATGGCGCCTTTATGCTTGACCAGGAACGGCGCGACATTTTTGCGCTGAATCTCGGGAACCTTCTGCCCGGCCAGGAAGTCGAAGTGCAGATCAGCATGTTTCAGTTGTTGCAGGCGCATGCAACCGGGGCCCGGGTTGCGTTTCCGGTGGCGCTTGTGCCGAAATATTTTCCGAATGATAAAACTGCCGATATCACTGAATGGGAGCGAGTTCAGCCTGGCTACGCGACAGAAGTGCCTTATGGATTTAGTTATTCACTCAAAATTGTGCAGAATTCGCCAATAAAATCGGTTGAATCGCCGGGCCACCCGATCAGGGTTGCTTATGATACCAATGTCGCCGAAGTTACACTGGCGCAGGTTAATGCCATGCCGGATTCAGATGTTATTGTCAGTTTCGAGCTGGCTGAGCGCTTTAAGCCGATGCTCAGTCGCGCCTTCTTTAACGATCGCGAGCATGTGCTGTTTGAAGTTTTCCCGGAATTTGGCGATCAGAGCGCAGTTCCGGTTGTCAAAGAAGTGGTTTTTATTGTCGATTGTTCAGGGTCTATGGAGGGCGACTCAATCAGAGAGGCTCGCAATGCGTTGCAGCTTTGTCTACGGTCGCTCAATCAGGGTGATACCTTTCAGGTCTATTGCTTTGGCGGGAGCTGGCGGCAGCTGTTTAAAGAACCGCAGACTTTTGGCGATACTTCGTTTAAAACTGCTGCTGCCGCGATTGCTAAAATTGATGCCGATATGGGTGGCACCGAAATTCTGCCGGCGCTCAGTGCCGCGATTAAATCACTGCGTCATGAGTTTGCCAATATAATTCTGTTTACCGACGGCGCGGTAGGTAACGAAGATGAGGTGATCAATCTGGCGGCCGCTAAGAAGGGGCGTTGTCGTATCTTTTCGTTTGGTATTGGCAACGGTGCCAGCGAGCATCTGATCAAGGGCGTGGCTGACGCAACCGGAGGTCGGGCTGAGTTTGTTTTTCCGGGTGAGAGAATCGAACCCAAGGTGCTCAGGCAGTTCAACCGGCTCAACCAGGCGACTCTCTCAGATGTGAATATTGTATGGGGAAAAGAAGATGTTGAAGCTGTTCCGGATGCTTTACCGGCTATCTTTGCCGGTGAAGTGGTCAGGTTCGCTGCGCGACTGGGTGTCGGCAAGAAACTGCCGGCAAAGCTGAAGGTTGAACTGTCGGCGCAATATGACGGTAAGCAGGTGAGCTGGTCGACTGAAAAACCGGTCGCCTGTTCTGCCGGGGTGCCAGCGCTCTGGTGGGCTCAACAGCGCATAAACGAGCTTGAGGGCGGCGAAGAAGAGTTAGCACCGGGCAGTCGTCAAAAACGCCAGGGGCCGCCAAAGTCTGAGACGAAAATGGTGAAGCTCTCGAAAGCCTATGGCCTGATCTGCTCGCAAACCAGTCTGATCGGCATTGAGGAACGTAGTGCTGACACGAAAAACGACGGCAGACCTGAACTGCGCAAAATCCCGGTTATGGTGCCGGCACATCGCGACTTTATGGCTTCTATTGGTGGTGGTTTGCCCTCAGGCATTGCGCTAGGCGCTGTGCAGTGTGCTTCGGCACCTTCCAGCTTCATGTCAAAGGCTTATTCTATGGTGGGCGATTTTATGTACAGTTCGCGCGCGGTGGTTTGTGAAGGCATTGTAGCTGATAAATCAAAGCAGGCTGCTAAAAACAAGCGAAATGCTAAAAACAGGCCGGATGCCGAAGACAAGCTTGTCGAAATTCTCATGCATGCCGGGGCAGACGGTTCGTTTGCCTTTTCAGAAGAGTTGCTTAAGCTTCTTGGAGTAACCGTAGAAGAATTCGAAGATTGGCTGGCAAAGGCTCCGGCAAGTCTGATAGAGGCGCAGAAACGTGATTGTGCCATGACTCTTCTGGTCAGACACCAGCTCGAAACGTTTTATGCTGAGCGCAAAAACATGTGGTCTGCAATCGCCGGCAAAATGGCGCGACGGTTGCAGAACTGGCAACAGGCCGTTGCGGTGTGAGCGGCGTTGAAACTGCTGCGGCTGATGAGACTCTGAGCGCCTTTCAAGATAATTATTGGCGCTCAGGCTTATTTAAAGCTTTTTTGAAAATATTTTTGTGCTATCTTAATACATAGGAAACATACAGACTCTCAAAGGAGCTTTAAGCATGAGGAAATTCTCCAAATTCCTGTTGGTTATTTTTATAATTAGCGCTGTGGGTTGTTCGCTAAGAAAACCAGACTTGGTTATTATGTGTAAAGACAACAAAACTTCGGTAGAACAAGTTCAGACTGCAATAAAGCAGGGCGCTGACGTAAACGCTCGAAGCGATGACGGAGTGACTGTATTGATGTATGTTGCTGAACATATCGAGAGTCCTGAAATGGTAGCAGAACTGGTGAAGGCTGGTGCTGATATTAATGCTCTAAACCGAGATTTGTCTGCCCTGCAGTTGGCCGCTATGCATAGCAGGAGTCCTGAAGTGATAACGGCGTTGGCAGATGCTGGTGCCGACGTAAATGCTCGAACCAAGGATGGCAGGACTGTCTTGATGCTTGCAGCCAAGAATAATCCGAACCCTAAAATAATAATGGCGTTGCTGAAAGCCGGCGCCGACCCCACCATAAAAGATTCAAAGGGTCTGTCTACTTTTGAGCATGCCAAAGGTAACAAGGGACTCGCTGATACTGATGCTTATTGGAAATTAAACGACGCACTTTTTAAATAGGCTCAGCTCTGATGACGGCAGGAATACCAGAGAAAACACATTGAACGAAATCTCGTGGCAACGGGAAACAGCGAGAAAAGCAGCATGGTTGCAAGAATCTGCAGCGGAGATTTGTTTTTTCTCGATGATGTGGTAATGCCGGGTTTGTCGATGATGACGAACCTTTGGTGATGTGTTGTTGCCCAGGCGCGTACACGAAAAGAAAAGCCGATTTCTTCGGAAGCGAAGACCTTTTCGTCGAATCCGCCGGCCTGTTTAAAGGCTTCGGCTGTGCAGAAAACAAAACAGCCGGCCGCCAGGCGCGCTGCACGCGAAATAGTCTGCCAGAAGCGTAATATTGCTCTGGCAAAAAATGGCTGTTCTACATCAAATTCAACTCTGGCACCGCCTCCAGCAATTCGATCACTGGTTAGTAGCTGTAGAGACTCATTTAGCAACTGGGTCGTTACACGAGTGTCGGCGTCAATAAAAATCAGATATCGGCCTCTGGCCTTTGCAGCGCCTGCGTTTCTGGCGCGGGCGATTTGTCTGATCGGCTCGTGAACAATTATTGCGCCACAGCTTTCTGCTATTCTGGCAGTATCGTCTGTCGAGTTATTGTCGACCAGAATCAGTTCTCCATGTGTGTTTATCTGTTGCATGGATGCTTGAATATTGCCAAGAGTTCCTGCGATTACTTCGGCTTCGTTAAAAGCGGGCACAATTATCGAATAGAGGATTTCATGCATCCTGTTTACTCCAGTTCACCAGAGAGCTTCAGCCAGGTCTGCAGCCAGGCGGGGTCATCCCAGACCGGGTCATTGTGTCCGGCTGTTTCGATGGTGTACATTGTTTTGTAATCTGAAGGGCAACTGGCAAACACCAGTTCGCCGTCGGAGTAGGGTATGATCCCATCTTTCCGCGAATGAATCAAGAGCAGACGCCCATGGTAATTCTTTATGGTTTCGCTGGTTGGCAGGTCTTTTTTGAGAATATATCTGCCAATAAGTGGAATCCGGCGGCTGGCCTGGGCACCTAGCGAAGCAAAGCCGGATTCGAGCACCATGGCAGCGAAGCTGGTTTTTGTATCTCTGAGAATCTCTGCGGCAACGCCAGTGCCAAGAGATTCGCCATACAGAACAATCTTATCTGGTTTGAGTTTTTTTTCGCTGAGCAGCCATTGCAGGGCAGTCTTGCCATCAATAATCGCGCCGGCAACCGTTGGCGTGCCAGTGCTTCTGCCAAAGCCGCGATAATCGTAGATCAGTACATCAAAGCCAGCTTCACACATTTTGTCGATTTTGCCGACGCGATGCAGCAGGTTGCCGGCGTTGCCGTGGCTGAACAGAATAGTTTTGCCATTTTTTGCAGCAGCGGTAGTCTGAGCAAAAACCGCGTCAAGGCTTATATTATCGGTGGTTTTGAGCGAAACACCTGTGAGATTGCAGCTTTTGAGCTTGTCAGGCAAATTGAAATTTGCCGGCCAGGCTCCCGGAAAAAAAATCAACTTATCCTGAAACGCCATTGCCAGTCCCGCGAAAACAACCAGAATAACGAGAACATTTATAATTCTTTTTTTACTCATATTTTTTACTGTACCACAGACGTGAAAACCGGAAAAGAGAAATAAGTGTGTGTTCTGTAGAAATCCGGCCAGACAGCTGATTTACGAGCAAGGCATCTGAATCAAACTCCGTTTTTCCCTTTCAAGCTTGCTTTTTACAAAGAAAAACCCTCCCGGTCAGAGCAATAATGCTCGTGCCCGGAAGGGTAAATTGAAGTTTTTAAATTATGATCAGATTCCTGGGAAGCTGGTCGGAGGAGCAACCTGTGGGATAGATTCCATTGTTATCCTGTCATATCGCAGAGAAGCATTAGACGGGCAATCTACTTCGTTGATGAAGCGGATTTTTATCATGGCAAGTACAACGGAAGCTGCATATTCGGGTCGGAGTCCCAATCCCTCGGCGGAGTCCAGGAAACCTCCGACCGGGGCGTAGAAGTCAGTGGTTGTTGATTGAGTAAAACGTTCCCAGACCACCAACTGGTTGGTGGGTGAGCCAAACCCTCCCTCAAAAAGGTTGTAACTAAGAATCATCGATGTATTGCGTGCGGCTGCAATTTTATCGAACAGGGTCTGCTTGGTCGCATCGAAGGTGGCTTGTTTCTCTGTGGTAATGAGCAGCTGCGGCCCCATAGCCTTGCCTGCCTTATCCTGCTGGACAGCTAACCCTGCTGCGGCCACTGTAACGGTGAAAGGACTGTTGGTTCCGGCACAGGGAAGGAAATAGAAGTCTTTCTTGGCCCAGAAATCCTTGAAATGCTTGGTGTTCATGTGAAAATTTACGGCGTCATTGTTGACCCAACGCTCGCGTAATACAAAAAAGTCGGTGGTCTGGCTTCCCACGTGGATAACAGTGGGGTTGTTGGTCATGTAGGTGTCATCGGCCTGGAAGAGATCATAGCTGATGCAGCCTGCTTCTTTTCTGGTTGCGGCAGTCAGAGCTATTAATTCAAGCCGGGCCTGATACTCCAGATCAGGTCGGGCGATCATGTAGCTGACTACTGTCACCGCAGTATCAGGCACTACAGGCGCCGCCGGTGGCGTCGGGTCTGAAATCATGTTCATGAAGAACCCTTCATTCCCAGCATTTGCGGCGGTCATGGCAATGTCGGTCATGAACTTGGTAAAATAGGCTGCATTCAGATGTGTGGAAAGAGCCGAAGAATCTTTGTAGCACTGATAAATGATCCAGTTCGTCGGTGCAGTGTCTAATGCACCCTGAAAAAGATCATAGCGCAAGGTGTTGGGCTCGTTGGCTCTTGTAGCTGAGACCAGGTCTACCATTGCGGTCTTAACCTTGTCTTCACTACCTGCCGCAGCCTTGAGGATTCCAAAATAGCGGAGCATCCCCGACTCAGTCTTGTCGGGTCCAGCATTTCCATACATCTTCGCGGTAACAAAGGGCGTTGTCTGGCCTTGGGCATTGTCGAAGTAGTTGGAAGCAGAAGTAAGCAATTTAGTTACATGCGCCGATTGAAGGTGGGCATTAAGCGCTGCCTCATCCTTGAATTTCTGGACCTCAACAAACTTCAATGTGGCGGCAGTGGCCACTCCCCAGGTGCCATAAATAGAAGCATTGTTTCCCTGATAGAGATCATAAGAAATGCAACCAGTTTCCAGGCGGGAGGCCTTGACTAATTCCAGAAGAGCTAATTTGGCTTCAAGTTCTTTGCCGGTTTTAGCGTTCGCATACGTGATAACAGTTATTAGAGATGAAAGCGGTGTATCTGGATTCCCAAGGGTTTCAGCGGGAATGGCAGCGCCATTGGCAATTGTAATTTTTTCAGTGGTCATGCTTACTTGCCCGGTGGCATCTTTGGTCAGAGTAATCCTGGCAACAGTAGAGACTATGGTTGGGATCTGATTTTGAGCCGTTTGTGTGGTATCTAATCCCATTGCTTTTGCAACCCCAGCCACAACCTGCTCGGTAGAAAGCGACAGAGCTGTTGTTACCAATATATCCTCAAATCTACCGGCTGGGATATCAGTTTTCTTGCCGTTGTAATCCATAGTGAAAGTTCCTATGGCAGAAGTATCTGTCAGGCCAAGTTCGGTTGTCGTTTTTGCAAAAAAGACAATTGTCATCGTTGCGATGTCGGGATGCTGCGCCCAATACTTAGGCAACCCCATCGACTGGGTGGCGACATTATTGATTAGTATTGTAATGGGTGTTGCCAGCGTTATATTTCCCCGTATCGCAACTTTGGAATCGTCAGTGCCAACTACATCTGTTGAAGGCAGCACAACTGGAATGACAAGGCTTTTGACGACTGGTATGTAATTATCGTCGGAGTCAGAAGGGTTAAATAGTTGACAACCCACCAGGCTAAAAATAGCCACAGCAATGAAGAACAATAGAGACACACGAAACAGCTTTGTCATGATCAGATCCTTTAAATTTTAAATACAATCCTACTCTACAAGGCACAAAAAACGAAGAAAGCTTTGCCGAACTCAGGTTAAATACTTTAATGGTCTCTCGAATTAGATGCTGCTTTTTTCGACTTAAAAATATCACGTTAGTTCGATATGGAAAAGTAAAATCTAATATTAATGCGATTTTATTAGTGAAGCGACGTTGATAGCACATGTTGCGCACATAAAGAATCGCAGACGTGAACACCGGAAAAGAGAAATAGGTGTAATCAGCGCAATCAGCGCAATCTGTAGGACAAAAGAACTGACTAACCGCTGCAAAATCTTAAAATGGATAGTTGCTATGTGAAAGTCGCAAAGTTTGATATCTGAAATTTGCTGTGCTAAACTTTTGTTACTTAAAAAACTTTAGGGTCTTATTTGGGATGGTCGTTCCTCTGCTTTCAGGCGATGGTCGTCAGTTCTGAGTGGACAAAGCTTTTTTTGTTGTTGTGTCTCATAGAGTAGGATTTGTTAAAAATTGAAAGGATCTTTTTCATGCCAAAACTGTTTCGTGTGTCTCTGGTATTCCTCATTGCTCTGGCTATTTTTAGTATAGCGGGTTGTCGACTCATAAGCCCTTCTGACTCCGACGATGATTACGTGCCAGTCATCAAAAATCTGGTTATTCCAGTTGTTTTGCCTTCAGAATATTATGTGGAAGCTGATCCTCTGACCAAACTTACAATTCGGGGAGATGTCAACCTGGCAATACCCGTTGCCATGCGAGTCGTTATCAGCAATACCGCTTCTCAGTCGATGGGCCTGCCTAAGTATTGGGCTAAACATCCCACCGATAATAAGCTGATAATTGTCTTTTTTGCAAAAACGACGACAGAACTTGGTATGACTGATACTTCTGCTGTCGGAACCTTTACCATGACCCTCAAGGACGGTGCGGAGACTGATATTCCAGCTGGCAGATTTGCAGATATATTGGTTACAACAGCTCGATCACTTACTACAGCGCAGGTTGTGGCTGGAGTTGCAAGGGCAATGGGCGTTGAGACTACTCCAACTGCTCAAAATCAGGTTCCAACTATAGTTGCAACTGTTCCAAGAGTTACCGTGACCGCAGTTGTCGGCGGCGCACCGACCATAACTACTGAAAAGATAGCTATTGGCGATGGAACTGTCTCTCATACCGCTGATCTTGGTACTCCAAATACACCGCTTTCGGTTCCAATAGTAGTAGCAACCGCAATGAAAGCTAAACCAGGAATGGAGGCTACGGCCAAGCAGGAACTTATCAAGCTTGTTTCTGCAACTCGTGAAGAAGCCGGCTGTCTCGGCTATGATGTGTTTCAGGGCAACGATGGTACTTTTGCTTCGCAAGGAGTATCAACTCAAAGCACAGGTATGTTTGTGCTTCGCGAAACATGGAGAGATAAGGCTGCCATCGACTTTCATTGCGCTACGTCATATTTTGGCGAATTCTGGGCTAAGGCAGATACACTGTTCGAAACACCGGCTGGGGACGCCGGACCTTTTCGGGTAACTTTCGCTTTGGATTCAGCACTTCAGGAAAATCCAGGAACGATAGGCTACCAAAGAGTGGCACTGGTATCTGCAAAACCAGCATTTGATGATCAAAAAAGCAACTTTCTTTCTATTATCCATACAATTCGTGCTCGTACCCAGAATTTTATTGGATATGAGTCTTTTCAGGGCGATGGAACTACTGCAGGCACGGCCACCTCGTCGCTTATCATCTGGGAGCGTTTTGTGAAGCCAGCTGATGGTAGTTCTCTCTGGACTCCTGTCGCTGACTTCCTTGATAGTTCTACATATAAGGTGGATCTTATTGCTCTTTTCGGAGCTACGCTGGATATGAGCAAAATTAGTGGTTCTTATCTGGATCCAATTTACTGTCCCCCCTATGCAAACCTGAAGATCGACACCGGACTGAAAGTTTCGTTGATTCCTCTGCCGACTGTATGGCCCGGGTTTTAATAAGCAAACAGTAGTATATAAAAAACCGCCACTGCAAAGCGCAGTGGCGGTTTTTTATTTAAAGAGAAATCTGGGATTGTGCGGGGGAGATGCCTCATTGACCGGCATTTCCTGAGATAGATCGAATTTGATATTTTCTGGTCTGGTCTTGTGGTATTCATTATTTGCATTTTCTCAACTACGCTGGAAGTGACTAAAATTAGTCTATGCAACTTGAAGATAGGCACCTGACTGAATACTTCTTTGATTCATTTGCCCACTGTGTGCCTCGGGTTTTTAACGGGTATACAGAAAAGCAGGTAACAAAAAAACCGCCACTGCAAAGCGCAGTGGCGGTTTTTTATTGAAAGATTAAGTCTAGATTATCTTCTTCTATTCATAGCATCTGCATAGAAGGAGATGTCAGGAGTTGTGCCAGAAGAAGGCTGGGCAATTATTGAGGCACGGATATCAGCAACAACAACTGGCGTGGATTTCATTGTCAGAGCACAGCCCCAGAAATTCTGGGCAATAGTTGCCATGGCTGTACGGAAAGCATTGGCAGCATCCGAGGCGCCATGTATGCCAATGGCTTCACCATTAGCATATATTTCAAACAGTTGAAACACATTTGCAGGTGTTCCGTTGGCCGGCATTCCCTGAAATACATCAAACTTGATATTGCCTGTTTCTGTTCTTGTGCCGGTCATGAAGTTTGTCCAGGCTGTCTTGGCAGCAGCCTCTTGCCCCTCTTTTGCGGTCATCTGGCCAAATCCAGGCAACATTCCGTCTACTGAAGCCTTGTCGGCAAGAGTGGTGAACATCGCTGTAACGTCAAACAGTCTTTCTGCTGAAGGGGCAAAAAATGTCGCTGCGTTACCCATGAAAGTTCCGAACCATGCTGTACCCAGATGAATGCTGATGGCTTCGCTGTCTCTCCAGACTTCGCGAAGTACGAACTGATTGGTAGCAGTTCCCACTCCTGTCCATGGTTGGCTTCCCTGGTAAAGGTCGTAGCTGATGCAGCCAGCTTCTGCGCGAGTTTTGGTGACAAAGTCCAGCATTGCTGCTATTGCTGCATCTGCTTGACCTTCGTTTGCTGTCATGTGAGTTAATACGGTAATAGGAGCTTCTTCAGTGACCAGGTCAATGAAGAATCCTTCATTAAACGCTACATTTGCAGCTACAGCAATGTTGGTCATGAACTGGGTGAAGTAAGTTGCGCCCAGATGAGCTTGAAGAGCGGCAGCATTCTGGTAGTTCTGTAGAATGATCAGGTTGGTCGTAGAAGAATTGAATGCGCCCTGAAACATGTCGTATCGCATTATGCCGGCTTCATTGGCACGGGTCTGCTTAACCAGATCCAACATAGCGGTTTTGACTAATGCCTCAGAAGTTGTAACCGTTTGCAGTATGCCGAAATACTGAAGCATTCCGGTTTCAGTTTTTACTGGGCCTGCATCGCCCTGCATGATGGCGGCAATAAAGGGAGATGTCTGGTTCGGAGCGTTGATAAAGAGCTCTGACGCTTTGGCGAACAGGCTGGTAACATGGGCTGAGGCAACATGGGCATTGAGATCTGCCATACTGCGAAATTTCTGAACTTCAACAAATTTGCCAGTAGAGGCAGTAGAAACGCCGCCGCCAGGAATAGTGCCATTGTTTCCACGGTAAAGGTCATAGGAAATGCATCCAGCTTCTGCTCTAGAAGCTCTAACGACCTCAAGCAGAGCAAGCTTCGCTTCATATTCTTTGCCAGCTTTGGCTTCTACGTATGTAACAACCACTATTGGAGCCGGGAGTGATGTTCCTGGAGTGCCAAGGTTTTCATCCGGAACGGCTGTGCCATTGGCAATGGTTATTTTTTCAGTGGTCATGGTCATTTGACCAGTAGCGGTGTTTCTGGTCAGGGTAATTCTGGGTATAGTAGCTGCTATGGTTGGAACCTCATCCTGAGTTGTTGGCGGAATCCCAACTCCCATAGCTCTTGCAACTCCAGCCACAACATCCTTGGGAGAAATCCACTTAGCTGTTGTTACCAATATATCCTCAAATCTGCCGGCGGGGATATTAATTACTTCGCCACCCTGGAATGTCATGGTGAAAGTTCCGATGGCGGAAGTATCTGTCATACCAAGATTGGCAATAGTATCTGCAAAAAAGATAACTGTTTTCGATGTATCGCCAGGATACTCAGACCAATATTTAGGCACTCCCATAGATTTGCTGACGCCATTGATAAGGACCTGTACCTTCAGGTCTTCGGATAGATCCGCTTCCCTGATGGCAATTTTGGTGAGGCCTTCTGTTGCTACATCTGCTGTGGGCAGTACAACTGGAATGACCAGGTTTTTTACGACTGGTACATAATCGTTGTCGTCGGAGTCAGAAGGGTTCATGAGTTGACAACCCACCAGGCCAAAAATAGCCAGAGTAACGAGGAATAACAGAGACACGCGAAACAGTTTTGTCATGATACAAGTCCTTTCAATTTTTAACACATCCCTCTCGGGGTACACAGAAAACAAAGAAAGCTTTGCCCAACTCAGGCCAAATATTAATGGACTCTCAAAAATTAGACATTGCTTTTTCGGCTCTAAAATATCACGTTTATTTCGTCTGACAAAGTAATATTTAGCATCAAAAAATTGTTGAACCCTCCAGAAAGGCTTTAAAAGCCAAGAATTCGTGTGATAAAAAAAGCTGCCCCATAGGCAAATTTTGCCTATGGGGCAGCTTTTCGATCGGTTGTCGTCAGAAGCGCATAAAGAATTCAGTCTTCAGGTCATTTACTGCGCGACCATAGTCTGACACAGCCCGGATTGCTCGTAGTTCCAGATGGGTCACGGGGCAGATCTGATACTTCAATCTTGCTGTGGTAATGTTGACATCCGCGTAGTTATAACTGGATTTGGCGCCAACCATCCAATCCTGGATTAATTTGAGGCTGAGGTTATGTCTGAAATAATACTGGGCGCTCAATTGCACATCTCGGTATCCATGAATATCTCCGAGGAATCCACCCGAGGCTCTGTTTTCGCCGGGCGCATTGATGGGAGTGTTGTAAGGAGCAGCTTCAGCTGGAGACGGTGGAAACAATGTTTCGTAATTTCCAGTCCGAGCGTTAGTTGCTCCTTCTGAAAGCCCAACAAGGGTATCTTCCAGCGGATGCACTTGAATTCCTCTGTTCTGAAGAGCATTGACAATGCTGATTGGTCGAAAGTTATTGAGGTAGTTAGCCCAGATCAGGCCAGCGTTAAATTTTTTCGGTTTATCATACTTCAAGCCGAGCAGAGTCGCCGTGTTGTTAGTATCTCCACGAAGATGCCCGTATCCGGCAGGAACATCGTTGATGCCAAGGTTGTTTCGGTATTGGGCGGCAGTGCCGAAATAATTCCAGTGCTTGTTGAATGTTCCCTGCGCCTCTAATGCGAACCAGTTTTCGCTGGTCTGAGGTGAAGTAACACCATTTTTGTCGGACTTATCAGGATTGTGAAACTGGGTCAGAAAAATGTGGTGCTTTGGGTTTAATTCATAATCGCAGTAGAGAGCTAGAGCCTTTAGCCCGTGAGTCGTACCTGCTGGTGGGTCCAAGGTTTGCGCAACATACAGTGCTCTCGAAATTAATTTTTTGTGTCGGATTGTATAAGATATACCATCCATGAAATCAATAAGGAGTACCGAGTTGCCAAGATTAACAAACTGTCGACCCACGCGCCAGTCACCGCCAAACATGTTGCCCTTATCAATGGAAAACATATCAAGCATGAAGTTGGAGTTATAGTAGCCAGACTGCCTGGTGGGCTGAACTATCATAAAACGGTAGGTGGCAAAGGCATTGGGTGCCATTGGAATCATTCCACCGGTGCGAAATATACTGAGATTGCTGCTGGAGTTACCCTTTCCGCCGTTTTTATCCTCTACTCGAGTGTTGTGATACCAAAAGGTAACATCACCAAAGAAGTTGATTGGAGCCTTAAGCCCCTTAACGCCCTCGGAGATGTTGGACTGATTTCTTTCCAATACGGTGTCTCTCGCTTTAAGTTCTTCCTGGTCTTTGAGCGTTTTGTCCTGGAGATTCTTCATGTGGTGGAACTCAAGTGAAAGGTCATTGAGTTGCTGACGCAGGGAGACAACTTCGTCTTCGAGGTTCGCTGGCCGATCACCTGCATCTTGAAAAGAGCTGCTTAAAACTTCAGGTTCAGTTTTGGTAACGATATCAGCTGCAAGTTTTTGTGTCGCGCAAGTTTTTGGATCCATCTCTTCTGCCAGCACAACAGTTCCAAGACTGTGTAGTAACAGGACGCTCATCAGGCAGGTGTAGAATATTTTCTTTAGCAAGTATAATTTCCCCCTCGTTAGTTTGTGCTGTCATATCGGCACATTTCTATGATTTTTTACGGTTATAATTCTTGTTAAACTGATTTCCCTGTTCAAAAATATCTACAGGTTAAGTTGACAAGACTGCATGTTTTTAACTATCATCGTTTCCGGAAATAAACGGATATATACCCCATAATGGGAGAGGAGAACGCCCGTGAAAGGGACTTTTAAATCTAAGATTATAGCGCTGGCAACTGTCTCAGCGATTTTGCCGGTATTGGTCATGGCTTTGATGACTGTTCGAATGCAGGGCGATATTAGAACAACAGCGCGTCAGGAATTGAATACGCTGGCAAGAGGAAATCTGGATCAGGTTGTTCATGATGTCTATACTCTGTGCAAAACAGCGAACACGCTTCTTCAGAGCCAGTTGGGCAAAGCCCTGAAATACGGCATGGAAGTCGTTGAAAACAAATACCCTGCGAGAATCGGTACTGGCACCATCGAATGGAACTCCGAAAACCAATTGACCGGTGAACGACAAAAGCTTGTTCTTCCCGAATTTTTTCTGGGAAATGCTCTTCTCACTCCTGAGGTTGAAAAACTGTCTTTAGCACCGGTAGTCAGTGAAATTCAGAGCCTTATGGGCGGTGAATGTACCATCTTTCAGCGTATAAATGATCGCGGCGATATGCTGGCGATAGTTACAACGGTGAAAAAGCCCAGCGGCAGTTTTGCAGTTGGTATGGTCTTGCCGGCAGTGCTTACCGATGGAACCTCCGATCCCGTTATTGCGAATGTCTTGAAAGGTGAGGAATTCGAAGGGTTGGCTGAATTTATGGGGCGTGCTTGTCTCACAGCATGCAAGGGAATACACGACGAGAATGGCCGTCTTATCGGGATGTTTCATGTCAGTGAAATGATTGATGACCAAAAAGACCTACGTTCTGCCATCATGGATATCAAGGTTGGAGATAGCGGGTATGTCTATGTCCTGGGAATGGAGGGCAAGAATAAGGGTTGCTATATCATTTCCAAAGATGGTAAGCGTGATGGAGAAAACATCTGGAATGCCGAGGATTCCAATGGTGCGCTCTTTATTCAAGACATAATCACCCGTGCTCTTCACCCTGAAGAGGGCGATCCCTACGTGAGCTATCCCTGGAAGAATATCGGGGAATCTAATGCTCGCGTAAAAATTGCCAAAGCCATCTATTTCAAGCCTTGGAAGTGGGTCATTGGAGCCGGGATGTATCAGGATGATTTTCTGGGACCCATTCTCAAGGTTGAGAATAGCATTGCCAGAATGTTCGGGCAGTTTGTATCTGCTGGTATACTGGTTTTGCTGTTCGCAATTGGATTTGCCTGGTATCTTGGAAATCGTTTAACCCGTCCTCTTCAGATGGTTATGGTTCTCGCCCGTCACGTTGCTAACGGCGATCTTCTTCTTGCCAAGAGCATACTTTCTGACCTTGGAATCAATTCTGGAGTAGGGGAGCGCGCTGCGAGGGATGAAGATCCTCAGGATGAGATCAGGCAACTATTCTTTTCCTTTTCAGATATGACCCAGGGACTTGATTCTCTTATCGGGCAATTGCAGCGCTCTGGTATCCGGGTTTCTTCTTCGGCGACCCAGATTGCGGCCTCGGCTCGACAGCTTGAAGCAAGCGTTACTGAGCAGGCTGCTTCAACCAAAGAGGTTACTGCAACATCCCTGGGAATTTCCAGGACTTCCGCTGAACTTTCAACAACGATGAATACCCTCGGAGAAACCATTTCTGAAACAGCTGGGAAAACGGAAAAGGGAAAGGCAAGCCTGACTTCTATGGAAGTCTCACTTAGGCAGCTTTTGAAGGCTACTCAATCAATCTCCGCCAAACTTGGGGTTATAAATGATAAAACCAACAAGATTTCCGGCGTGGTTTCCACCATTAACAAGATTTCGAACCAGACAAACCTGCTTTCGCTAAATGCTGCCATCGAAGCTGAGAAGGCTGGAGAATTTGGTCGCGGGTTCTCTGTCGTTTCTCGTGAGATTAGTCGTTTGGCTGATCAGACTGCCGATGCTACCCACGATATCGAATTCATGGTCGGAGAGATGCAGACTGCGGTTAGTTCAGGCGTCATGGAAATGGACAAGTTTGCCCGAGAGGTTCAGAACGAGGTGGAGGGCATTGCCACCATCGGAGGCGATCTGGAAAGCATTATTGACGAAGTCCGGAACCTTGCCCCCCAGTTTGCCAGCCTGGAAAGCGGCGTTGATAGTCAGACGCGCAGTGCCGGCCAGATCAACGAAGCTATGCATCAGCTGACCATGGCTGCTGAACAGAATCGCGATGCACTTGCAGAGTTTAAACAATCCACTGAACACCTTAGAGATATTGTCCAGGGAATGAAGGATGAGGCATCAAGATTCAAGGTAACTGATGAATAAAATCAGACTTGGGTTTGGTCGGGGATTCTATTTCCGAAAGGGTGATTCAGAATGCTGATAATGGTGTTCCACGTGGGCCAAAACCGGTATGGTCTGAGGTCTTCGGAAATATTGGAAGTTGCCCCCATGGTGAACTTAAGGCAAATTCCACACGTTCCTCCACAGATTGTCGGGGTGGCAAATTACCGTGGTAAAGTCATTCCCTTTATTGATCTTTCTTTGCTGTTGGCAGATGTGCCCTCTAAACTTGTTCTTAGCACAAGAGTTCTGGTGGTGAAATTTTTCAGGGATGGAGAGACATTTCCCCTTGGTTTGATTGCCGAACATGCAACGGATGCAATTGTTTGTAATGAAGCAGATTTACAACCTTCGCCAGTCAATTCAGAAACATCGCCTTACCTGGGGAGCATAATCCTCGACAAGGAAGGTATGATTCAGGTTCTGGAAGTGGATAAAATTTTGCCTCAGGAGATCCAGCAAGTTTTGTACGCCAGCAATGTTAGGGTGGAGGTCTGATGACAGAATCTGCACTCATTTCTCACGTTCTTGAAATATCCGGATTCGAATTGGAAGTACTCGGAGAGTCAAGCCTCCAGATTTTGCTGGAAAAACGAAAGAAGTGTATTGGCGTTTCAGATGATCAGGCGTATCTTCAGATACTCAAGCAAAATCCGGCGGAGTGGCTGCTTCTGCTTGAAGAATTGGTTGTGCCTGAAACCTGGTTCTTTAGAGATCAAGAGACCTTCAATTTCATAGCTGAGCTGGCTCGGCAGTTCATCTCTGCCCATCCCGACTCCACTTTACGGATTTTTTCTGCTCCATGTGCAAGTGGTGAGGAGCCATATTCTATTGCTATGGCTCTGTTGGAGGCGGGCTTGCCCGAGACTTCATTTGTTATAGAAGCTATAGATGTAAGCCCAAGACAGATTGAGAAAGCCATGATCGGACACTATTCGATGGCTATACCTCGAGGTTGCACTTCAGAAATAGTAGCAAAATACTTCATTCGTAATGGGAGCAATCTTGAACTCTCTGAGAAGGTTCGAAAACTGGTTCACTTCTCCCAGGGAAGTCTCATCGGTGAATTCGGGGTATCGTCAATGCTTCCCTTCCATATTATTCTTTGCAAAAACCTGATGATTTATCTTTCCGACAAGTCGAGAAGTGCATTGCTCAGGAATCTAAGGCAGGTTCTTACTCGGGATGGAGTGCTTTTTGCTGGTCACTCCGAGATTCCTTTTCTTTGCAAAAATGGATTTCGCATGCATGGACCAGCCGGAGCGTTTGCCTGTCAGTTACAGGGCGACACAGAATCAGGAAATAAAGTTCAAAAAGTTAGAACTCCGACGAAAGGCAGAACTGGAACGGATAAAACTTCTGTCTGTAAACCTCCAATTATACCCCGGCAAAAATCTGACGTGACTGTAAATTTGCCTCCTGATCAGGCCGCTGTTCTCCCGCCTGATAAGCTGAAAGACCTGCAGTGCCTGGCGGACAAGGGAAAGTTTGAAGAGGCTCTTTCGCTTGGTGAGATAATTTTACGAGAAACTCCAGTTCCGCGGGCCTATTTCTTAGTGGGCTTAGTAAAACAAGCATTGAATAATTTTTCTGCGGCTGAGGAAATGTTCCAGCGAGCCTTGTATCTGGATAACTCTTTTTCCGAAGCTGTTGTGGCCCTTGGACTCCTTTACGAAAAACAGGGAAATACAGATAAATCACAGGTTTTTCAGGATAGAGCCCGTCGTTTAGCTATAGATAAGGAGAAACGAGCGTGACAGAAAATGGATCGGCTCTTATCAGCCCCGAGCTAAATAAATGCTGGAAAAGATCCAGACTGGATTCAGACGAGGTCTGTGAAAAACTGCAGGAGTTTGGCAACTGCAGGAATTGTCCAGACTTTTCTCTGGCAGCAAGAAGCCTTCTTGATCGCCCTTTTCCCGATGGGTTATTGGATGATTGGTCAGAGCGTCTTAGCGGAGCGAAAGATTCCAGTATTTCCAATGAGATGTCCGTGGTTGTGTTTCGAATCCGTGATGAATGGCTTGCATTGGATACTCATTTTTTGCAGGAAGTGGCGGAAACCAGGATGATTCATACCGTGCCTGCTCGGACAAATTCGCTCTTTCTTGGGTTGGTTAACGTTAATGGCGAACTCTTACCCTGCATGTCGTCCGTGGAGATCTTAGGACTTACTGAGAATCTGGTCTCTCACCCAGAGGGAAAACAGGCATATCGGAGAATGATTGCCGTGCAAAAAGAAAATAATCGTTTTGTTTTCCAGGTGGATGAAGTTCTTTGTGTCTCCCAGGTTTCACGTGATGTCATGGAACCTTTGCCCGATACTCTCATGAGTAATGATACTGCGTTGATGACCAGGTTGTTTTACCTTGAGGGAGCAACCGTTGGACTTTTGGATGCTGAGCGCTTTTTCCAGGCACTGACAAGGAGTCTTCCAAGTTGACCACAAAAAACACTCCAGATCCAGCTATGGTTGACCTGTTCCGAATGGAACTTGATGAGCATTCAGGTAAGCTCTTGGAGCTTCTGCCTGAACTGCACGAACTTTCCCCGGCAAGCTTGGATCAACTTGTCCGAGCGGCTCACTCTATAAAGGGCGCTGCCCGAGTTGTGGCCCTGAATCAGGCCGTTGGTCTGGCTGCAGCAATGGAGGAACTTTTCGACGCTTTCCGAAAGGGCACGCAAACCCCCGACAAGGTACATCTGGAAATATTGCAGGATGGAGTGCGTTTGTACAGACAATTAGCTGCCTCCGATGATATTCCAGAGATGCTTGATGTTTCTCAGTCAGAATTTACTGCTCTGGCAGAGAAGCTTTCCGGTTTTCTGACAAAAGTCTCACCTGCTACCGATGCATCCGAAAATCCCAAGGCCCCAGAAAAGCAGGGTAAACCCTTGCCACCAACAACATTGGATATCGACCCGGAGATGCTGGCTTTGTTCCGATCTGAACTTGAAACTCACACTGAGGCTATCGAGACTGGTTTGATTAAAGTTGCCAAAGAACCTACGCCTGAACTCCTGGAAGCCCTTATGCGTGCTGCCCATTCCATAAAAGGAGCCGCAAGAATAGTAGGCTTGCATCAACTGGTCGGTTTGGCTCACACAATCGAAAATGTTCTGATTGCCGGGCAACGCAGCGAAGTCGTTTTCTATCCGAAACTTATTGATGCTCTGCTTGCTGGAAACGATGTTTTTAAGAACCTGGGTGAAACTTCCGATGCGGATATTCCACTTTACCTCCAGTCAGTTGAGACTCAGGTTGCCGAATTCATCTCAAGCATTGAGATCCTCGTGAAAAGCGCACCAGAGGAGAAGGTCTCTTCTGAAAAAACTCGCTCCGATGTGAAACCGGAAACAGAAAAAGCTCCTTCTTCTGTTCAACCAGAGATAGTGGTGGACATACCAGAAATTGATCCAGCTATGGCTGATCTCTTCAAAGCAGAGCTGGAAACGCATACTCAGGTTCTTGAGACCGGCCTGCTTAACGTGGAAAAGAACCAGACACCGGAAAACATTGAGCCTCTTATGAGGGCTGCGCACTCTATGAAGGGTGCAGCTCGAATGGTGGGTGTCAGCCCTTGCGTCGGACTTGCTCACAGCATGGAAGATCTCCTTGTTTCCGCACAAAAGGGGAATGTCACGCTGACTTCTGGCCAGATTGATATACTTCTGCAAAGCACCGATATTTTTTCGGTACTCTCTAAGACTGACGTTAAAGATTTTGGAAAATATTTTGGCAAAGAAGCGGGCACCATTGACCGCCTCATAGGGGCATTGAAAGGTGTCTCTGATTCTGAATCGCCAGATCAGAAATCAGCGGTCAAGTCGGCTGAGGAGCCCAAGACAAAGAAGCAGGTGGCACCATCTGCTTCCAAGGCCTCAGGTAAACCCGTTCGCGATGATGATGTGATAAAGATTCAGGCTGAGAAGCTTACCCGTTTGATTGGCTTGTCAGGAGAGTGTTTGATTCAGGCAAAATCAGCCCAAAATTTTCAGGGCTTGTTGAAGCACATAAAAGACCTTTATCTGGGCATGGAAAGCCGCCTTACCAAGATCCACGGAATTCTTATTGCAGAAAATGCCTCAATGGCTCTTAATGAAGAAATACAAGAGCTGAATGATAACTTGGCCCAAACCTCCGAATTCTTTTCAACGCACATGGACAAGGTGAAGTTTCTTTCGTGGAAACTTGAAACTCTTGCTGATCATCTTTATGGAGAGGTGCTGAATATTCGTATGCAGCCTTTTTCTGAGGGGATGTATGGCTTCTCCAGAATGGTTCGTGATCTTGCCAAGGATCTCGACAAAAAGGTTGATTTTGAGATCGGTGGTAGCAACTCCATGGTTGACAGCAACATCCTGAAGAAGCTCGAAGCTCCATTGAACCACCTGGTCAGAAATGCGGTAGATCACGCCATTGAATCTCCTGAGGATCGTGTTAAATCAGGGAAGTCTGCGACTGGAAAGATACTGGTCGAAGCACGACATCGTTCTGGAATGCTGGAAGTTCTTATCCAGGACGATGGCAAGGGAATTGATTTTGCCGGGTTGAAGCGGAAGATTGCCGAACGAGGCTATGCTACTGCCGATATGGTCGAAAAGATGAGTCGGGATGAGCTTGCAGACTTTCTTTTCCTGCCAGGGTTCTCAACTAAGGGTCAGGTTACCACCATTAGCGGGCGTGGCGTAGGTCTCGACATTGTCAATTCTATGGCCCAGGAAGTTGGTGGCCAGGTCAGTGTGACCTCAGAACTTGGTCAGGGAACCACATTCTTGTTGCGACTCCCACTAACCATGTCTGTGCTAAGGGTTCTTCTCGTCGAGATTGCTGGAGAGCCTTATGGTCTCCAACTTTCCCGTATTGATTCTCTTTTCGAAGTTTCTTCGAAAGAAATCGCTGTAATTGAGGATCGGCAGTATGTAACGATGAAAGGTGAGCAAATTGGCCTTCTGTCGGCCCATCAGGTTTTGCAGTTGCCCCAGCAACCATTGCCCTCTGACAGGGTTGGAGTTATTGTCATAAGTGATCGGATGAATCAGTATGGACTTGTAGTTGATCGATTTCTCGGGAGCCGGGAAGTAGTTGTACTTCCTCTCGATCCTCGCCTGGGCAAGATTCCAAATATTCGAGCCGGCGCGGTTCTGGACGATGGGAATCCGATACTCATTATGGATGGCAATGACCTGGTTCGGTCTATCGACAACCTTCTCAATCGCGCTCGTTTGCGAAAGGTAACTGCCGCTTTGAAGTCTGGGGTCGAGGTGAAGAAGAGGATTCTTGTCGTAGACGACTCTTTGACCGTTCGCGAAGTTGAGCGCAGACTACTGGAAAACCGCGGTTACGATGTCACCGTGGCCGTCGACGGGATGGATGGGTGGAATACCCTGCAAACCCAGATCTTTGATCTGATCATTTCCGATGTTGACATGCCACGAATGACAGGTTTTGAGCTTGTGGGACGTATCAAACGGCATCCAGGTCTCAAGGCCATTCCAGTCATGATCGTTTCTTACAAGGACCGGGAAGAGGATCGAATGCGTGGTCTTGCCGCCGGCGCTAATTACTATTTCACCAAAAGTAGTTTCCATGACGAAACCCTTCTTGCTGCTGTTCGTGATTTGATTGGAGACCCATGACCATGCGAATTATTCTTGCTCAACAGACCTCCGGCAAGGTTGAAATACTTCGGCGAATTCTCACCGAAGGGCTTCAGCATGAGGTCGTTGGAGAGGCCTATTCCGGAGGAGAGATTCTGGAAAAGTGTCGAGTTTACAAACCTGACGCTTTGTTAATGGACGTAATGTTTTCTGACCTTCCCGTGGCGGCTGTTCTGACAGAAGTCATGAGAAACTCGCCCTGTGCGATCCTGATAGTTACGTCCTCTGTGGATTTATCCGCCAGCAAGGTTCTATCAGCTCTTGGAGCGGGGGCATTGGACGCAGTGAATGCTCCTGTCGAAGGAACTGACAACTCCATGGAATTTAATGAAAAGTTTCTGAAGAAATTTCGACTGCTGGAGAGGCTATCTGGAACCTTTTCCCAAAGGGAAAAGCCATTGAACAAGATTGTGTCATGTGCCAACCCGGATTCTATAGTTGCCATCGGAGCTTCTACAGGCGGTCCCGGTGCCATTGCCGCAGTTTTGAACCAGTTTCCCACAAATCCAGGGTTTGTGACGGTCGTTATTCAACACCTCGAAGAGAGATTTTGTGAAGGAATGACCGCGTGGTTGAATCAAATGACTCACCAGACAGTAATCAAGGCCGAGAATGGAGATAGTCCCAAGCAGGGAATTGTCTATTTTGCCTGCACTAATGACCATCTTCGCCTGACCGAAGACGGAACCTTTCGTTACAGTAGCAAACCCGAGGACAACCCCTTCCGACCCTCTGTGGACGTATTTTTTACTAGTCTGGCTGAACACTGGGCTGTGCCAGGAGTTGCTGTTCTATTGACGGGAATGGGAAATGATGGGGCTGCTGGAATGCTGGCTCTCAAAAACAAGAACTGGCACACAATTGCCCAGGATGAAACTACCTCGGCGGTATTTGGTATGCCCCGCGCTGCAATTAAAATCGGGGCTGCTCTGCAGGTTTTGGCACTTGATGCCATAGCCGACAGTATTTTGAAACAACTCCAAACAAGGATTGAAAGATGACCCAAAAAGAAAGTAACTTCACTGCCCCTAACCTGGCCCATTACGATATCAATGTTCTTCTGGTTGATGACCAGCCTATTGTCGCGGAAACCGTCCGCCGTATGCTTGTTCCGGAAAAAGACATTATTTTTCACTACTGCCAGAACCCCGCCGATGCCATGAAAATGGCGACGGAAATATCCCCGACAATAATCCTCCAGGATTTGGTCATGCCTGACATTGACGGATTGACCCTGGTAAAATTTTACAGAAAGCATCCTCAATTAAAAGATATTCCCCTCATTGTGCTCTCAAGTAAAGAGGAAGCTACAACCAAGGCTGAAGCCTTTGCACTTGGGGCAAATGACTACCTGGTCAAACTGCCTGACAAAATCGAACTTATAGCTCGAATCCGCTATCATTCAAAAGGTTACATTGCTCTTTTGGAGAGAAACGATGCATATCAGGCCCTGAAAAAGAGTCAGGAGATTCTGGCATCTGAACTGGCCCAGGCGGCTGATTATGTGGCCTCTCTTTTTCCTGAACCACTTACCGAAGGAAGGATTCGAACAAACTGGCGATATAATCCGTCTTCTGAGCTTGGTGGCGACTCCTTTGGTTATCACTGGATAGATGACGAGCATTTTGCAATCTATCTCCTGGATGTTTGCGGTCACGGGGTAGGATCAGCTCTGCTGGCTGTTTCTGCCATTAACGTTTTGTCCGGTCAGACGTTGCCGGATACAGATTTCCTTGTTCCGGCGAGTGTCATGAAATCCTTGAATGATGCCTTTCCAATGGATAGGAACAATGGCTTTTTCTTTACAATATGGTATGGCGTTCTCAACGTTAACACCGGTGAACTTAAATTCTCTGGTGGTGGTCATCCTTTTCCTTTCCTGCTGACAAAATCTGGTGAAATCAGTGAAATAGAGAACATAAACCTGGTGGTGGGTTGTATGAGCGGTGTCAGTTACACTTCTTCATCTGTAATGATTCCAAGGGGCGCCAAGGTATTCGTTTTTTCCGATGGTGCTTTTGAGATAGAAAGACCCGATGGCACCTTCTGGGATGAACATGGATTAATGCACTACCTGAGTCAGAAGTTTCCTGATGGTAAAACTGAACTGGATGACCTTCACTCCTATCTTTTGGATATGAGAGGGAAACCCATTCTGGACGATGACTACTCAATTCTCTGTGTTGAGTTGCAAGAATAGAAGCTTTTCCCAGGAGGGAATGCCAGGATGGTAAAAATAGCAATGTGGCAGAAGCCGCAATTGCGGTTGGACGAGGAAGAGAATAAGCACCGGAAGGTCGGTTGGCTTGAGCTTTTTTTCGACCTGTTTTTTGTTGTCGTATTTGCTCAAATAGCCCATCACCTTGGTCAAGACATTTCGGTGCATGGAGTCCTGGAGTTTACATTGTTTTTTGTACCGGCCTGGTGGGTATGGGTCACTGACACATACCATAAGGAACGGTTTGAGACAGAAGGTCTGGAGAACCGCTTTTACACCTTTGCCATGATGGTTGCAATCACCGGGATGGCTGTGTCGGCTGGTCATGGTTTGACAAGCCTTACAGCATATGCTTCGGCCTATCTGGTGGCACGAGCTATGACTACTATAATGTGGATCAGGGGCGGTATACATCATCCAGAATTTCGACCGGTTTCAAAAAGAATCGCGATTGGGTATGCGATTACTGCTGCAATAATCATCGGGTCGATGTTTGTTAATGGCAACCAGAGTCTGCTCCTTTTTACCATCGGTGTTGTTGTTGACCTGCTTGGCCCCTTTTTGCTTATCAAGTATCTAAAAGCTCTCCCTAAGTATAGTTCCTCTAAATTGCCAGAACGGTTTGGACTTCTTACCATAATCGTTCTCGGTGAGACAATTGTTGGAGTTGTAAATGGTCTGGCCAAACACCAGCAATTTTCTTTTTTGACCTTTATCGGCGGCATTCTGGGTCTTGCAATCGTTTTCTGTTTGTGGTGGATCTATTTTGACTTTATTGGTCGACGGGTTTTTAAGCCTGTTCCTCCTTGGCCTTTTGTCTGGTCATATTTCCATCTGCCTCTATCTATGGGTATCATCGCCTCTGGTCCAGGAATCCTGAAAGGACTGGCCCACATCGATTCTGCCCTTCCCCAGGAGGCCGGGTATTTTCTGGCGGGTACCGTTGCCTTGTCCCTGATTTCCGTAGGCCTTCTGGAAACGACGTTGGCGAGAGATAAAGATGAACACAGTCACCCAGTTGCCAGTCCCTCTTTGAAAATCGGAGGTGCTCTGGTTGTTCTTGCCGGACCTTACTTTTTCTCGAACCCTGGATCCATACAATTGTTTCTTTTTTTTCTTGCTGTATTGGTTGTACAGGTAATCTATGCTTCGCATGTGTGTTTTACCACAGATTCGCTGGAACTCGATTCCAGTGGTTGACTTGAATTTTTTTGTAAGATTCTGTAAAATGTGTTGTTTCATGTCTGATATCTTATAGTTGGCCATTTCAGCCCACTATCCATGATTTCAAAATAACCAGGAGATATGTAGTATGCCCAATTACCAGCTTGAGTATCAGGAAAAGCTTAAAACCCCAAAGGATGCTGTGAGTTCCATAGTTTCCGGGCAAACTATTGTATATGGAATTGGCTCAGCCCAGCCCCCGGCTCTTTTGAAGGCTATTTCAAACCGCGTAAGGGAAGATGGCGTTACCGACCTGGAAATGTTCTCTTTTCTTTCTACAGAAGTTGCTTACAAGTCTGTAATCAGCCCGGATCTTTGCACTGACATTCAAAGCTCTTCCTGGTTTGTCAGTCGTTCAGACCGTGGTCTGGTGAAGTTTGGGCTAAACTATTTTATTCCTTCATATCTGCATCAGATTCCTCGGCTGTGTACAGAATTCATGAAAGTTGATGTAGCCCTGGCAATGGTTTCACCCATGGACTCAAGCGGCTTCTTCTCTCTTGGAATTGGAAATGACTATATTTCAACTGCAGCAAGAAGTGCAAAGATACTTCTTCTTGAGGTCAATAAACATATGCCCAGGGTCTTTGGTGATTCCTGCATCCATATTTCTGAGGTTGATGCAGTTCTCGAAAATCACCTTTTGTTGCCTGAGATAGCCTATGGAAAAGTAAAACCTGAAGATGATGTTGTGGGCAAGCTCATCGCCGACCTGATCCCCAATGGGGCCACACTGCAGCTCGGAATAGGTAATCTCCCAAATGCCGTGGGGAGAGCCCTGGTTAATCACAAGGATATTGGTATCCATACCGAGTTGATGACTCCGACCATGATTGACCTTATTAAATGCGGAGTAATTAACGGGCAGAAAAAGAATCTTCATCCTCGCAAGCATATTTTTACTACCGCCTCTGGAACTCATTCCATGTATGAATTCATGGACAATAATCCCAGCTTCGAAAGTTACCCCGCATCCTATGTCTGTTCGCCAAAAGTTATTTCTTTGAACGACAAGATGGTTGCAGTGAATGCCGTTTTAGAATTTGATCTTCTCGGTCAGTGCAATGCCGAATTCTTGGATGGTTCTCAATGGAGTGGTACTGGCGGCCAGCTCGACTTTGTTCGGGGCGCCTTTGACTCTAAAGGTGGGATCGGAATCCTTACCTGCCATTCGTCAGCAAAGGGCGCAACTGTTTCTCGGATTGTTCCCAGATTTAAGGAAGGTACCCCGGTGACCGTTCCGCGGGCGGATGTGCAGTTTCTGGCCACGGAATATGGAGTGGTTGATGTAAAGGGGAAATCTACGAAAGACCGCGCCTTGGGCATCATCAGTCTCGCTCATCCCAATTTTAGGGACCAACTTATGGCTGAAGCTGAACAAATGGCACTTTTCTAATCCAATAAAAAAAACCACCCAGTCATTTGACTGGGTGGTTTTTTTTATTGGATTTATAGCTTGAACTGGGAGACTTCCAACTGAAGATTTGTTGCGGCCTCTCTAAGCTGTACAGAAGCGCTTTTTAGTTTGCCGAGTGAATGTGAGGTCTTTGCAGCCCCATCACTCCATTGAACCATTGCCTCGCTGATATTCTGGGCACCAAGAGCCTGGGTACTCATTCCATCGTTTACCATTGTGAACTGGGGGGCTAGTTCTTTCACGCGGGCGATAATTTGAGAAAGTTGCCCGCTAACACCGCCCACCGACAGGATTCCTTTAATAACTTCTTGTGCAAACTTGTCCATCTCCGAAACTCCGTGAGATACAGATAAACGCATTTCTCTGACCATTTCCTCGATTTCTAGAGTAGCGATAGCGGTCTGATCAGCCAATCTCCGAGTTTCTTTGGCAATGACGGAGAATCCGCGGCCATATTCGCCAGCCTTCTCAGCCTCAATCGAGGCGTTCAGAGATAGCAGGTTGGTTTGGTTGGCAACATTAGTGATAGTAGTAACAACGCTGCCAATAAGAGTAGATTTTTCATCAATAATAGCTAGTTTTTCTTTGATCAGCTGGGTCGCCGCGCCCAGTTGGTGCATGGTTTTTTCCATGTTGGTTAAGCTGGCTCGCCCAGCGTCCGCAACTGTTTGCGTTTCAGAGAATCCTCCCTCGATTCCCTGCATGGTTTTGGAAAGTTCCGAGGAGGTGGCAGAAATCTCTTTAACCGCAGATGTAACCTGCACAGAGGCATTCCTATGCTCCATTGCAATGGCTTCCTGTTGAACCGCAGTTTGAGCAATCTCTGCGGCCAAAGAGTTCAGCATAAGCACGGCTAAACGTATTTGGGTGGTTTGGGCTCTAAGATTTTTGGTCATAGAGTTCACGGCACGAAACATGAGGCCAATTTCATTCCCATTGTCGAGGTTACAAGTAGCCTTCATCTGGAGAGTTTCGGTCAGATCGCCAGCTGCCACCCGATTAGTAGCGTCTGTGAGCAATAAGAGGGGAAATTTAATAAGAGATCTGGTCAGAAAAAAGATCAAAAGGCCTATGAACAGAGCTATTATGGCGATGCAGGCCACGATTCTCAGGAGGGTCTGATTGGCATCCCGGACTATTTCATCGTAATCACTTGCACAGATAATGTACCAATCATTACTGATATGGAAATCCTTTGAAGTAAACTTTGCGACAACGTAGGATTTCATTCGCCCATCAAATTTCTCCAGAAAGGCCACTTTGCCTTCTTTTATTCTGGTGTAAAGGCCTTTAACTTTATCCTTTGTCACACTGTTGAGAATCAATGAGTGGTCAGGATGGCTAATCACTATTCCGCGGTCGTCAATCATTAATAAGTAACCAGTTTCTCCGATTTTGGATTCCTCTAAAAAGAATTTGGTGAAGTAATCCATACGGGGTGCAACAATTACTGAACCGAGGATCTCACCGCCAAGAGTGATTGGAGCAGCAACAACGAAGATCGGGTTGCCTCGCAAAATACTGGGGTAAACCTCGCTGACGAAGTAAGGCTTGTTATCGTAAAATGTGTGTTGGATATAGCTGAAATTTTCGCTACATTTTCCGATTGTTTTACCGCCCACAGTATCAATAAAAAAGTTCCCGTTGCGAATGGTTTGCTGCTCTTCATTAACAGTCAAGGAAAACTCTTGGTCTGCCGGGAGTTTAATGGCAAGCGGAATATTTTCATAGTGGGGGTAAAGCTTATGGAGAGAATCCAGGAATGCTTGAGCAGCTTCCCTCGCATCGCTATCAGTTGGAAGTTGACAGACTTTGATTATCCTTGGATCATTTGCAATGGTGCGGGCTATATTACTTTGTTCTTCGATCCAACGGATCAGTGCCTGGTTTGTTTGTTGTGTTATAACTCTGGCCATTGCAGAGTTGTAGGCAAGGGCATTGTCCCTTGCAATAACGTAGATATACAGTCCAAAAATGAACAGAGAAACTGCAAAGGTTGGAATCAACCAAAAAAGATACTTCGTGGTTATGCTTTGGGAACGACTTCCAAAAAGGGACATAACATCATCCTTTTTTCTGAGCGTGGGGATATCTTGCAGATTATCATAGGGTGAAGTAATAATCCAGAATATTTGTATCTTTCAAAAATGAGCAACTTGCAAAATTCGGTTTTATCAGGATTGCTTCGTCGCTTCATTCCTCGCAATGACAGGCTCAGAGCTGTTTTGTCATTTCGACTGCGAGGCGAAGCCGAAGCAGGAGAAATCTCGTGTTTGTTAGTGAGATCTCTCCCTTCGGTCGAGATGACAAGGCAGAGTCGAAAAACTATCTTTAAGTTAATGGCAGCGCGGGGGGAGATATATAGAGAAAAAAAATATTGACATTGATGAGCCAAGAATGGAATACTCATTTTGTAAAAAGAGAATCAATATAGTTGCACGTTTTTAATAACTGTTTTAAGTAAAACTAATTTGAGGAGAGGTGACAAATGTACGTATTTCACAAAGATATACCCAAAGAAGATCTCGGCAAAGGCGTTTTGTTTCAGTTCCTTGGAGCTAGTAAAAACCTGGATGTTTTTCATTGGAACATGGATGATGGCGCTGTTGTAGTGCTCCATAGTCACCCGTCTGAACAATTCGGCTACTGCATTAAAGGTGGCTTTGATATGACCATTGGGGATGACCACGCTATTTTGAAAGCTGGCGATGCCTACTTTATTCCGGCAAATGTACCCCACACGTTTACGGCCTTAGGCGAGACTGAAGCAATCGACGTTTTCAGTCCCGTGAAGAAAGATCTCCCCAACGGGAAGTCTCTCGAATAGTTTTTGGACGACTTGCTTATTCACAAATTTACAGGAGGATTTCATGGGTAAAAAGATTTTGATTTTGGCAACCAATTACGGTACTTGGGGTGAAGAACTGCAGGCTCCCTGGGACATTCTGAAAAAAGCTGGTCACAATTTGACTCTGGCCACTCCTCTCGGCAAAAAACCATTGCCATTAGCTGTCAGTTGTGATCCTGATTTTGTTGATCCGATTATAAACTTTAAGACTAATCCACCAGAAGTATGCAAGCGCATCAAAGAACTGACTGATGGAAAAGAATGGGATTCTTCAATCACTTTCAAAGCTGCCAAAATGGCTGATTATGATGCAATCGTTTTGACCGGCGGCCTGGGCGCCATGATTGATATTTGTAATAACTACAATGTACACAAGCTCCTTCTGGATGCTCTTGAGCAGGACAAACTGATCGGCGCTCTTTGCTATGCAGTTTCCGCCCTCGTATTCTGCCGCAACCCCCAGAATGACTACAAAAGCGTCATTTACGGAAAAACCGTTGTTGCTCACCCGCACTCCTGGGATTTCTACGGCCGCGACTGGGATTTCACCTACGACCTGTATGGTGCCACCCCCGACAACAAAGCCACTGACGTACATACTCCAGGCTTCCTGTGGCCTGTAGAACATCTGGTTCGTGATGCTGTCGGCCCCAATGGCAAATGCATCGCTAATTTCCGAGCCAATCGCGAAGACCCCCAAGTTGCCTTTGACTGGCCATTTGTAACAGGCACTTCTGTTGAGTCTTCAATCGCTTACGGCAATAAGATTGCGGAAGTTCTGGCGTCACGCAAATAATGTTCACCTGGGAGCTCATCTTCTTGTGCAAAACAGGGAAATGAGCTCCCTTCTCTTTTCTTTTTTTGAGAAAGCGAGGGTGTTTAATGCCTGCGATTACCATACAGAGTCTTGAATTGACAGATGAACAGAAAGAAGTTCTTGCCGAAACTTTTACCAGCAAATTTTCTGAGCTGACCAAGGTTCCACAGGATCGAATCTATGTTTTTTTTGACGGGTATCCACTTGACAGCTGTGCCAAAGGCGGGATGATCTTTTCCAAGAATCCCCCTCCAATCATTGGCAAATTTAATCCTCCAAAAAAGTAGAGAAAATTATGGATGTTAATGAGAGTATTGTAAAAACATTAGAGCATGTGGGAGTGACCCACGTTTTTGGCGGGTCGGGCCAGGTTAACGGCAGTATGCTTCTGGCCCTTGAGAAGTCGGAAAAAGTTAAGACAATTATTGTAAAGAATGAGCAAGCCGCTTCCTTTATGGCCTGCGGATATTCGATGTTTTCAGACCGCCTTGGAGTCTGCTTTGCCACCGGTGGCCCCGGTGCGTTCAATCTGTTCTCAGGAATGGCGGTTGCCTTCTCAGATTCTCTTCCGGTCCTTTCTATCACCGGTTATGTTTCGGCGCCGTCAAGAGGCAAGGGGGCTTTGAATGAGGCCACAGGTCTCAGCCGAACACCAGATTCTGGCGCTATGTTCAGTGCTACCTGCAAAAAAGCCTATATCCTCGAAAAAGCGGATGATATCTGTGACATTCTGGAAGAAGCCATTAATATAGCTTTTGACGGTCGTCCTGGTCCGGTGAACATCCAAATTCCCAAGAATCTTACCATCGCGGAAGTCTCAAATTTCCGTGAAATTAAGCTTGATATCAAGCCTGTTCGCCCCAACAAGGGAAGCATCGAAGCTGCAGTAACCATTCTGGCCAAGGCGATAGGCAGCAAAGAAGCAGTTATGGCATTGGTCGGGTATGGCTCTATTCGCAGTCATGCTCAGAAAGAGCTTGTAAGTTTCCTTGAGCATTTCCAGATCCCGTTTGCCACAACCATGGATGCCAAGGGTTACCTGCCAGAAAACCATGCTCTTTCACTGGGAGTGCTTGGAACATCTGGCGACAAGGGCGCCAAAGACTACTTTGATAAAGCTCGCATGGTCATAGCGATTGGTAACTCTTTTGCCGAAAATGCTACCTTTGGTTTCAAGGCCGACCTGTATGATGGCAAGCAACTTATTCATATCAATATCGACCGGCACGAACTTGGCAAAGTTTATTCGCCGACAGTTGGTATTTATAGCGATGTTAAACCCGCGATCATTGATCTCCACAAAGGGTTGGAGAAAGAGGTTGTCGATATTGCCAAAGTGTCAATTGTTAGAGACAAGCATTTTGACAAGGAAATCACCGAAAAGACTGAGAAGATCCATCCGGCGATCCTGGTAAAGGAAATCTCAAAATTTCTTCCTCCTAAGGCCGTTGTATTAGGTGATGCTGGTGCTCACATGCTCTGGCTGAACTGCTACCTGAACCTTACGGAAGACCAGATCTACCAGAACCCGGGGAGCTTTGGCCCCATGGCCAGTCATGTTAATGCATCTATGGGCGTTAAGTGCGCTAACCCAGATCGCCCGGTTGTGGCTGCCGTCGGAGACGGTGACTATCTGATGGCAGGCTTTGAGCTTCTAACCGCTGTTGAGAATAACATTCCTGTTGTCTGGGTTATTTTCAATAATGGTGAGTTTAATGTTATTAAGAAGTTCCTGATCAATATGTTTGGAAAACATGCCTACATGAAATTCAAAAATCCTGATTATGTACAGTATGCAGAAGCGTGTGGAGCCCAAGGTTACCACGTAGACAAAATCGAGGATTTTGGTGCGGTTTTCAAGAAGGCTCTTGCTTCAGGGAAACCTGCTTTGATTGATGTCGTGGTGGACGGAGAAGTGTATCCTCCATTTGCACTCGGCAGGGTCTGAGCACAAAACCGCGGCTGGGAGTTCCCAGGCCGCGGGCTCGTAGAAAGGTTGATTTCATGACAAAAATTGTTTTGCCGGGGTTTGAACAGAGTTTGTTGGTAAACAGATTTTTTCCAGCCACCGAGAAGGGGAATGAGGCGATCAATATTGAGGGATGCGATGTGCAAACCTTCAGTTTAGAGTTTCCGCCCGGGACCAAAAGACCTGCCCACAAACATGATGAATACCGGATTACATTTGTTCGGGCCGGAACAATGGCCATCGAAATGGAAGGAAAGGTTTTGAACATGGTTCCTGGCGATTTCATGACCACGCTTCCGCAAACTCTACATAGCCTTGAGGTCACAAGTTCTGAGCCCCTGAGTATCGTTGAGATTGTTGTTCCAGTTAGTCCAGGGGATTAACTTCGCAGCTGGTAGTTCCCAGCGCTTGATTAAAATTGTCTTTTAAGAGGAGAAGTAATGAAAATTTTTGCTGTCAGTAAACCCGTAACCGGTGCTACACCCGAAAAGATTATGGCCATGGCCAAAGAGGAAGTTAGTGCGGGCTGGAAGCTCTATGCCAACGGAAAGTTTCGGGAAATGTATTTTCGCAAAGACGGTATGGGTGCCATTATTGTTCTTGAGTGTGCCGACGAAGCTGAGGCTAAAGGTCTTCTTGCAGCCTTGCCGCTTGTAAAAGCCGGCCTTGCTGAATACGATATCTACCCTGCGCTTCCCTTTACCCACTTTGAGCTGTTGTTCGCAAAATAGTCGGCAAAGCCAGTTATAGGCTTTACTAAATTTCAGGAGTTGTTTTTACATGTCCAGGTTTTTCAAATACTCTATTTTTTTTGTTGTTTGTTTTTCGCTTGTTATTGGCTTGATAGGCTGCAGTATTTTAGGCAATGACGATGACGATGATGTGATTTATACGCCCACACCTGTGATGGTTCTTTCTCGCTGGATCGTTAAACCTGGACAGGAAGAGGCCGCTAGAGCTGCCGCTCTCGAATTTGTTCAAGAGACTCGTAAGGAAGCTGGCGTTTTGTCATATGACCTGTATTCCGAAGTGCTTCTTGATGGTGTTGTCCCAGCCACGCAAACCTACTGGTTTCGAGAAGTGTTCAAGGATTTTGCAGCTATCGAGACGCACACGCACCTTCCCCATTTCTACACAATGATGGGTTTGGCCGCAACTACTTACAATGCTCCACTTGAGGCGATCGACGAGAAGGGCGTGGCAACGACAACGCCCACTTTTTTCGATGTGACCGTTCAGGATCAAAATACCTATGCTGTAGCAATCTCAAATCCCGGTGTCATAAAGATCAGTTACCTGAAAACAACCGCTGGGTTGTCGGATGACGCAAGAAACCTGTTGTCAACCCTTATGACTGCGACACGTGCTGAGTCAGGATGCTATGGATTTGATCTTTACTCGGGCTTCAATAACCCCGATGACGGCTTTGTTGGGACTCCACCAGAGGTTTTTCATACCTTCCAGCAATGGAAAGACGAAGCTGCTTATACCGCTCACATCCAAACCCCTTCCTATGTAACCGCTAAGGCAAAGTTGCCAGCAGGTATCAAGGAAGCAGTGTCAACTGTTTCTCGAGTCGGCGTACCCGATAATTCGATCCGTTCTAATTTCCTGACCACAGGCGCTCAAACCACTTTTGTTCCCCAGCCGGTAAACGAAAGAATAATGGCTAATTACATCAAGGCCATGAACGGGCAATAATAATAAGGATATAATATGGCAAACATTAAGAAAACAAAAGTATCAGCCCCAAAAGCTCCAGCCAGGTCTGCTAAAAAGGTTCTTACTCCTCTTGACAATGCAGTTCTCGGGGATCAGGAACTTTGCGCGGGCTTAAGGGCTTTAAACGCCGATTTCGGCGATCTCTGCATCCGAGCCTCAGGGGAAGCATATGCCAAGCCTCTGATCCCACAGAAAACGAAAGTTATGATTACTCTCGTTGTGGATATTGTTGAGCAGATCCATGGAAAGCCTTTCGAGAACCATCTTGCCATGGCTGTGAAACAGGGCATTACGCAGGCTGAAATGGAAGAGCTCCTTCTGTTCATGACGATATACGCTGGTTTCAATAAAGCCGGCACCTATTACATGCCAGTGAAGGAATTTTTCACCAATCTGAAAGCAAAACCGGCTGCCAAGGCCAAAACTTCGACCAAAAAATCGAAATAAGTAAGTGATTCAATTTTAAAGGAGGCATCTATGCCAGTAATACAGGTTCACACATTAGCGCTTATGGAAGAACAGAAGAAAGACATTGCCAAGAAATTCACCAAGATCCTTTCCGATTCAACTAAGGTTCCAGAAGACCGAATCTATGTATTGTTCAGTGGCTATGAACTCGCTGGAATCGCAGCTGGTGGCCATCTCGTGTCGGAAACTCCTCCCGGACCAGATGACTTTAACATTCAATACACTGATGACCTGAAAAAGGGAAAAATTAAGAAATAGTAATTTTTGTATCTTCTCAGTAATCCGGGGTGAGAAATGCGAGCTTACGAAGTATTAATGTCATTTCGAGAAGCGTAGCGACGAGAAATCTCGAGATTTCTCACGTTCGTTCGAAATGACATAGAGAGCATTTACCGCGAGCTATTGAGAAGAGTATAAGTTTTTCGTCATTAGACCAATCCTTTGTGCATTGATGGGACTGGTATAATGTCTAGCCAACGATCAAGAAAAGGGAGGGTAGTATGTTCAATTTTGAATTTTCTGATACCATTTCCGGTACAGTAGGTGGTTATCAGGAGGATAAGGGCGAATTCGGTCTGACGACCTCAGATGGTCGCAAATTTAATGTCAAGCTTTCTGCTAACGTGAGTGCCCAGGTTGTCAGAAATCTCGGCGAACCGTATTTGGCAGCTGGAGCTCGTCTTAAGAGTCATCTCGAAGATGGCCAGATGCTCATGGTATACGGAACTTTTTATCCGGATTCTGACGGAGCTCGATTCGAAGCACAAAACATCTATATTCCAGGAAAAACTAACGGTAAATACAGATTCGAAGAAGCCAACTGGTGGGTTAACCAGATGGAGAGCATCGGAGATTTCTTTATCAAAGCCCAGTTTGGTGGACCAGACACCATCAACTTCCGCAATTATCGAACCACAATTGATCTGACCGGAAAGCACACAGGGAATCAGCGCCAGGAGACTGACACCATTTCCCGAATGATCTTCGGTATGGCTTCTATTTACATGTTGACTGGTGAAGACCGATTTCTGGAAGTGGCCGAAAAGGGCACCCAGTATCTTCGAGATCACATGCAGTTCTATGATACTGACGAAAACATAATTTATTGGTATCACGGTATTGATGTCAATAAAGATGGTTCTGAGCATAAGGTTTTCTCTTCTGAATTCGGTGACGACTATGACGCCATTCCGATGTATGAACAAATTTACGCTCTGGCCGGTCCAACACAGACCATGAAGGCAAACGGTGATCCAAAAATTATGAAGGACATCGAGCTCACCATGGAATTGTTTGAGCGATTCTTCAAGGATCCAGTCAAAAATGGCTACTATTCGCATCTTGACGCTATTGGTATGAGTGCCAAGGATGATACTCTTGGCCGTAACATGGGTGCCAAAAACTGGAATTCTGTTGGCGATCATGCTCCTGCCTATTTGATCAACCTTTACCTTGCTACTGGCGAAAAGAAATATGCTGATATGTTGGAATATTGTGCCGACCAGATATGCAAGTATTTCCCAGACTATGACAATAGTCCCTTTGTACAGGAACGTTTCCATGACGATTGGAGCCACGAGTCTGAATGGGGATGGCAGCAGGACCGCGCCGTTGTGGGCCACAATCTGAAGATTGCCTGGAACCTGATGCGCATAAACAGCATTGTTCCCAAGGACACCTACGTAAAACTGGCTGAGAAGATTGCTGATTTAATGCCTAAAGTTGGTATGGACAAGCAGCGTTTCGGTTGGTATGACGTTATGGAGCGAAAGATAAAGAAGGGCGAATCAGAATACAGGTTTGCATGGCATGATCGTAAAGCTTGGTGGCAGCAGGAACAGGGAATTCTGGCCTACCAGATTCTTTACGGAATACTGAAAAAGCCTGAGTATCTCAAGTATGCCCGTGAATCTGCGGCATTCTACAACGCTTTTTTCCTTGATCACGATGATGGATCCGTGTATTTTAACACCCTATGTAACGGTATCCCATTCCTGGTCGGGAACGAGCGCTTCAAAGGCAGTCACTCCATGAGTGCCTACCATTCAGTAGAGCTCTGCTTCCTTTCACAGATTTACATTAATTTCCTGCACACCGGTAAACCTTTGGATCTGTATTTCAAGCCAGTTGAAAACGGATTCAAAAATAACATCATCAGAGTAGAACCAGACATTCTACCAAAGAACTCCGTGACCATCGGCGAGGTCTGGATCAATGGTGAACCCTGGAAAGACTTTGATGCAGAGAAACTGACAGTCAGATATCCGTCTTCTGATGAGCGACCAAAAATTAAAGTCCGACTAGTTCCCGTAAAGAAATAGTAATTTACTACCGGGGGGCCTGTAACAGGGTTCCCCGGATTAATCGAAAGGGAAAAAGCAAATAACTATGGATCGTATTGATGGATTTCCAACTGATACTTTCGAAGGGTTTCAACTGAGGATGGGGAAACCCCTCCCGTTTGGAACAACCCTGGTTCCCGGGGGAGTGAACTTCTCAATCTTCTCCAGTAATGCAACTTCATGTGAGCTTGCTTTATTCAACAAGCGTGAAACCAAGCCTTTTGTCATTATTCCCATTCCCGAGAAATTCAGAATAGGGAACGTCTGGTCGATGATCGTATTCAACCTTGATATCGAAGAAATTGAATATGCTTATCGCATGGATGGGCCTTTCAGCCCAGAAGAAGGCCATCGCTTCAACAAAGATGTCTTTCTGATGGATCCTTATGCAAAGGCCATCGGTGGACGTGATGTCTGGGGTGCAGAGCCAAATCGTGAAGATCCTTATCCGCATCGTGCCAGAATTCTTCTTGATGACTTTGACTGGGAAGGCGATCGACCTCTTGAGCTCCCCATGGAAGATCTGGTTATCTATGAGATGCATGTGCGCGGTTTCTCAAAGCATGAATCAGCCGGCATTGAAGCTCCCGGAACCTTCGCGGGGATTCGTGAGAAGATTCCTTACCTTAAAGATCTTGGCGTGAACTGTCTTGAGCTTATGCCTATTTTTGAGTTTGACGAATGGGAGAACTCAAAGATTTCTCCGGTTACAGGTGAGCAACTTTTCAATTACTGGGGTTACAGCCAGGTTGGTTTTTTTGCTCCCAAAGCAGGTCTTGCCGCTACCGGGCAATTCGGTATGCAGGCTGATGAACTGAAGACTACCATTAGAGACCTCCACCGCAACGGTATGGAAGTCATGCTCGACGTGGTTTTCAATCATACTGCCGAAGGCAATGAGAATGGCCCATATATCTCGTTCAGAGGCCTTGACAACAAGACTTATTACATTCTTACCCCCGAAGGCTATTACTACAACTTTAGTGGATGCGGTAATACTCTGAATTGCAACAACCCGGTCGTGAGAAACATGATCCTCGATTGTCTTCGCTATTGGGTTGCTGAATATCATATCGATGGCTTCCGTTTTGACCTTGCGTCTATTCTTGGCCGCGATCAAAACGGCGCACCGATGTCCAACCCGCCTCTTCTTGAGTCTTTGGCTTTCGATCCTATTCTTGGTAAATGTAAACTGGTAGCAGAAGCATGGGATGCTGGTGGGCTTTATCAGGTTGGTTCGTTTCCGGCCTACAATCGTTGGGCTGAATGGAACGGAAAATACCGGGATGACGTCCGCCGATTCCTTAAAGGGGATGACGGCTATACCGGAGCTCTGAAATGCCGCATTGAAGGCTCACCTGATCTTTACCAGTGGGAAGGTCGAGGAAGCAAGGCTTCGATCAACTTCATCACCTGCCATGATGGTTTTACCCTGCGGGATATGTTTTCCTACAATGGTAAACATAACGAATCAAACGGTGAAAACAACAATGATGGCGGCAACGATAACCACAGCTGGAACTGTGGCTGGGAAGGCGATTGCGACGACGCTGGCGTGAAGTTTATGCGAAAGCAGATGAGCAAGAATGCCTTGGCCATTCTTCTGGCCAGCCGAGGAGTTCCGATGATCCTGGGTGGAGACGAAATAGGCAACACCCAGTTTGGCAGTAACAATGCTTACTGTCAGGACAATGACGTTTCCTGGATCGATTGGTCTTTGATGGATGAATATGCGGATTTGCACCGATTCTTCAAGCATCTTATCGCCTTCAGGAGAAATCACTGCGTTCTAAGACATTCTGGCTTCTTCCAACACCAGGATTACATGGGAAGCGGATATCCAGACATCTCCTGGCACGGTACGAAGCTATGGGAACCGGACTTTTCTGGCAGGAGCGTCGCATTTCTGCTTGATGGAAAGCATGCCCTTGAAGGATCAGAGCCGGATAATTCCGTATTCTGCGCTATCAACATGCATTGGGAAATGCATGGGTTTGAACTTCCTCCTCTTGGAGATGGACTCCGCTGGCATATTGCCGTAAATACCGGGGTTGCTTCACCGGAAGATATTTGGGAGGCAGGTCAGGAACCTGTCATGGATAACCAGGGCGAAGTCCTGGTTGGCGCGCGATCAATTATTATCGCAATTGCAAAATAAAAGGAGATTTTTTCATGAGTAATTTCTCAATCGAAGTATCAGGAACCGTAGCTAAGGTCACTCTTGTTGACAAAATTGATACAACCAATGCTCCTGCGCTTGCTGAAGAGCTGAAGAAGCTTATCGGACAGAACCTTGAGCGTGTTGTTTTTATGGCCAATGATCTCAAATACATTTCCAGCGCCGGATTGCGCGCAATCGTCTTTGCCAAGCAGAAAATCGGTCAGAATGTTCAGGTCTATCTGATTGGTGCTGCAAAGGAAATTCACAACGTATTCAAGATGACAGGTTTCGACAGCTTCGTTAAGATCCAGGATACCTACGAAGACTAAACCTGAGCCATGTTGCCAACGATAAACATGTTGGTTCAATAACGCTCTCTGGGCGCATTTATGTGCCCAGAGAGTGTATTCTAAAACTTCTGAACCGATGCAACCTAATGTTCAGGTTGTGTTTTTGGCACTTTGTACTGGCATACAGTTTTATTTTCTTTTCCGCCTTGCTTCTTAAGCTTGAGTGAGAGGCTTGGGAATCGCGCGAAAGGGGGTGTTACTTGGAAAAAATTGAACTTCCAGCAATAGAAGAAAATTTTGAAACGCTGATGAATTTTCTTGAAGAAAGGGTTGATCAGTCCGGCTTGAATGCTGAGAATCTGATGTTGCTCAAGATTGCTTTTGAAGAAATCATTATCAACGTCATACATTATGCTTACGGTGAGGGTGGTGGACCGATATGTGTTCTGGTTGACTTCCTCGAAGACCCGAAAAGACTGTTTATTGAAGTCAGGGATCATGGTATATCATTTAATCCCCTTGAACGAGCTGATCCCGATATTCATGTACCCGCAGAGGAGAGAAATATTGGTGGTCTAGGTATCTTTATGACCAAAAAGATCATGGATTCAGTAACCTACCGCCGTGAAGACGGAATGAATATTCTAACCATGATTGAAGGTATAACGGAAGAGTAGGCGTGTCTTTGTTAAGCAGCAAATGACCGACGCAGAAAAAATAACCCGGCGCTTTGACTTAGATCAGTGCCCGGGTTTTTTTTTGCAATGTCCTGACCGATCCTTATTGCGAGGCCTTTTCGTCAGCGTAGCCTTCCGAGATCTCTAATATTCTGCCATCTGGATCTCGAAGCCATACGGTTCGCCACCCAGATACCATGGCGCTCAAATCCATCGGTCCTTGCGTAATTAATGCTTCGTCACCCATATGAGCAAGAACCTCATCGATGTTCTCCACAGCAAAGGCTATATGTTTGAAGCCGGGCCAATTCGGTCCGTCGCCAATATCGGTTGCAACTGGAGCAACAGCTGTGGCTGGGAAAAGCTCAAGATAAAGACCGCCTGGATTCTTAAGAAATATGATCAGGCCAAGATCGCCGCGGTCAATAACTCTTGCTCGTGCAAATCCGAAGTGCCGAGAGTAGAAAGATTCCGTTTCTTCCATGTTCTTGCAGACAAGGCCGATATGAGCAAGTTCAACTGTCCCCATTATGCGTGTTCTCCCGGTGTTTTTTTGTTAACAATTTCAAAGTATCATATTTCATTTCGCATGACAAAGCGCAACTTTCGAGCTATTGACTCGCACCTTATTTCAGTTTACTCTTGCTGAAGCTTTAAAAACCATAGAGGAAACTTAAAAGGAGATATTATGACAAATTATAAGAAAAAAGTTGGGGTTCTTTTTGAGAGCGATTATTATGAGAATGAAATTTTTTATTACCAGCATAGATTTCCAGAGGATGACATCCAACTGAATTTTCTTACCCGCCTCTGGGGAAACGAAGTTCTGAGCTTCAAGGGGCATGAGTATCATGTGCCTATGGAATGCCGGGGCAGTTTTGAGAATATGTCTGATGATGAACTAAATAGTTATGGCGCAATTATTGTTCCGGCCGGAATGGTTGCCGACCGCTTGCGCTGGACTGAGGATGTGAACAAGCTTCCTCCTGCCACAGAATTTCTAGCCAGAGCATTTGCCAACAAGAACATCATCAAGGGAATTATCTGCCACGGCCTGTGGTTAGTGGCTCCAAAAACTGATCTGATTAAAGGTCGGCGTCTGACCTGCCACAACAATCTTATTGGCGATGCCAAGGCCTATGGTGCCGAATATGTTAATGAAGATCTTGTGGTTGACCAGGATCTTGTGACCGCACGATCCGGCGGCCACTGCCACCTTATGGCGAAAAAGATCATCGAAATGATCAAGGGCTGATTACATACCCGTCGTTTGCGTGGGTTCAGGCAGCAGTGTGGTGAATGATAAGAAGGCTGACATCATCAGCACATTCTCCCCTGCTTACCAGCTTAAAATACTCTTCGAGGAAATGGCTGCTGAAAGTTTGCGGATCAGCAGATTTTGTGCGCCTAAGCAGGTCTGCTATCTGTTCTGCATTCACAGCGGCGTTACGCAATATACCACCAGTGAAGCAAACCAGGCTTTGCCCCTCTTCAAGCTTCACGCAGGTTGATTTCCAGTTTGCATTTTCTGGAGATCCAGCTGGTAACGATTGTAGACGCAATTCTGTGAGCACATCGGCCCTGTGGTCAATAATAATTGGGTTCGGCAGGCCGGCATTAACTATTTGTAGTTCACTGCCATTGCCAAACACAATATATTGCAGGCAAAAGGTCTTGTACTGGCCCTCTCGGCTACTCCTGAGGATGAGATCATGCAGACCCGCCACAAAATCCTCTGGTTCGCTGCTGAGTTCATGCAATTGCATAATTGCAGATTTAACAAAGGCAAGAATCAAGCTGGTGCCGGCACCGCGCTCTGGCACGTCGCCAAGCACCAGTGAAGGCGTTCCCTGATCGGTTTCGCAAACTTCAAAATAATCGCCGCCCATTCCAGCCAGGGATATGGTCTGCCCAAAAAAGTTCAATTTACCTGCGCTTAGGGGCTCTGCCATCTGTGTCATCAGCTTTTCCTGAACAATAGAAGCAACATGCATTTCTTCGAGATCAACAAGCGTATCATTAAAAATGCTGGCCAGATGCCCAAATTCGTCACCACCAAGGTCAGGCAGGCGATACGCGAAGTTACGTTCGCGAAGCGCGGTGATGCCAAGTTGCAATGCGCCCAAAGGCCTGAGAATGCTGCCGGATACGAACAAGCCTAATGAAATAGAGATCAGCAAGCTTATCAAAACCAGCCAAGTCAGCAACTGCTTTTTGCTGGCAACCTGCTGATCGACACGAGCTACCGGAAACAAAGCCAGAAGCCTTATGGTAGACATAAGAATGCATTTGTGTCCGGCAAGCAGGTATTCGACACCATCAAGGACGCAAAATTCCGGTCGATTAACTGCGCGCTCCCGTAGCTTTAAAGAAAAATCTTTAAGACGCTGGTTTTGCAGAATTTCTTCAGGAAAGCCTTCTGTAAACCTCTCATTAACTGCCATTATATTCAAACCCAGCTCATTGCGATTAATGTTATGAAAAACGCGCCGGATGAAGTTAAGCTCGAGGTTATCGTCACTCCAGAGATAAAGAAAAAGATAATCATACAGATTATCGTCAAAGAGCTTGAACATATCGACATAGGTAGGGTGTTTGCTGGTGCCTAAGCCCCAGTTGAAAAATTTGCCAGCGTCAAAAAACACTCTGATCATCTCTGCAGGTTGCTTCTGCATCAGCGCATCAGCAATAAATTCAACTTCAGTACCAATTTTGGTTGATACTGGCTTCTTGTTCAAATAAGCCATAGCAAACGTACCAAGCTT
>Ga0180007_10000752_pt1 | contig 50538 bp, 45 predicted proteins | sample MM_PC_MetaG_FD_121122 | JGI IMG/M metagenome (GOLD analysis project Ga0180007, IMG submission 121122) | Groundwater microbial communities from the Aspo Hard Rock Laboratory (HRL) deep subsurface site, Sweden - MM_PC_MetaG | ecosystem: Environmental > Aquatic > Deep subsurface > Groundwater... | reverse complement strand
GTCTGAAATCCAAGAAAGCCAGGCACTGCGCTGATCACGAGATCGGCGTTTTCGATCGCGCGTGCGATTGTGCTTGGCAATGAGAGATCAATGCGTTCGCCGAGAATCCCGTGGCTATGTTCGAGCGCTTGCAGACGATGGGAATCGCGATCAGCGACACGCACATCGAATTCGCGGCTCTTGGACAGATCGATTGCCATTGCACTGCCAACTCGTCCCGCTCCCAGCACGGTGATCTTCATAGCGGCTCCTTCGGATCGCAATGATTGTACGAATGGAGCTGGCATCGTGCGAGAGAGCGATGCCGCCAACCAAAAGAGGATTGACTAATCGACAATGGCGACGGCACGGACTGGTGATCCTTCCATCCCCTGGATGCGCAGAGGAAATGCGGAAAGACGAACTGTCCGATGGGCTTCAAGATAGGGCAGGAGTTCAGGGAGATTAACGAGCCCCTCTATAATCGGAATCCCCGCTGCAAGAATCAATCGATGTGCCGCGTAATCGCCTACGGCTGGGTCTACGCTGGGAGAGTCCAAACCGACCAAAGCGACCCCTCGTGCCACCAATGCTTCAGCTAGCTGCGAACTGAGAGTCGGATAGCCCTCAAAGAAGCCCTTGGTCCCCGCGTGCTTCTCCCATCCTGTGGAAAACAGAACGGCCTTTCCTACAAGGCCAGGAGAGCCGTCCAGCAGATCAGCCGGGATCGGATTCGCAGTCGTGTAGAAGACGACAAGTTCGGGAAGGACAAGCGGGACGGAAGCCACATCCGTTCCCTCCTGAATGAAATGAAGAGGGGCATCCAAGTGCGTGCCGCAGTGGGGGTCAAGATGAGTAAACCGAGAGAGCGTCCCACCTGGGATGCTAAACGGTATGCGCTCCAATGCGATGCCTGTTGATGTTCCTGGATAAGACAAGCTTGCATCGTTCACGGGCAAGCTGAGATCAATGAGTTTCATAGTGCCTCCAATGAAGCATGGGCTCGAAAGCGAGCCCACACCTCAGTGTCACGTAACTCGATTGCCTTGTCCAGACCCTAGCTAGACGCCTGAAACTGGAATGTAGAGATCAAACGTCCATTTCTCTGGATCCTGCTCAAATGGCGTATCGTTCTTCTCCAAACCATGGCCGTATTGAGAACCAAACGAATATGGACTCTCCTCTACCCACGCTGCCAGTTCTTTCCACACACGGCCGATATTGGATAGGCCCGTAAATCGCGTTGTTGCGAAGGTGCCGCCTGCGAAATGCTTTATCTCAACAGGGGCGATGCCTTGAACAGACTCATCCACAGGAAGCCAAAACTCATATCCGTAATTTGGGCTCCCCGGTGAGGGTGTTGGATTGTCGAATCCATACATCCTGACAGTGGTGAAGTCCAATTCAATACCCGCCTTCTTTGCGAATTCATTGATGATTCCCGACGCCTGCATTTCTGGCTCTGTTCCAAAGCCCAGAGCACTGGCAACCCGCATGGCGGGGAGTTCGACGATCTGCACTTCCAATTGACGCATGATGACCTCCTCAGGTTCTTGCCTACGGTGAGAGTCTACGGGTATAACCTGACAACATATGTCAGTTATAGACATGGCTGAGAGGAGGCCCGATGCGAGCGGATCGACTGCTGTCCCTGTTGATGTTGTTGCATACGCGTGGGCAACTGACGGCTGAGCGGTTGTCGAGAGAATTGGAAGTATCTATTCGCACGGTGTATCGGGACATCTACGCCCTGCGCGTTGCCGGATTTCCCGTGTACAGCGAACGGGGCACTGGCGGAGGATGCTATCTTCACGAGGACTACCGCATGCGATTGACCGATCTGACGCAGGACGAGTTGATGGCACTGTTCACAATGGCTGTGCCCGCCGCCTTGGTCGATCTTGGTGTAGGGCACAATGCCAAGGGGGCGTTGCTGAAGCTTGCTGCTGCATTGCCTGCAGCCCGGAAGAACGTCGAGTCGTTCGTCCGCAATCGCATTCAGCTGGATCCGCAATCCTGGCGACCCTCTTCGACACCAGTTCCTGCACTATCACTTCTGCGTGAAGGTGTGTGGTCTGATCGGTGGATGAGAGTCACATTCCTGCGAATGCAGCGAATTCATACATCTCGGGAAATTGCGCCATTGGCCCTAGTTGCCAAGGAAAAACGATGGTATGTCATCTGGATCGGGCGTGATGATACGATGCATGTCGATCGGGCCTCTTCCATTATCGATGCTGAGTTGATGGAGGAGGTTTTCGAGCGGCCTAGGGCATTTGATTTGCCATCCTATTGGGCGGATTGGCTGAAACGTCATGCTGCCAATCGTCCTTCCTTCTTGGTCACCGCACGTATGGAATCGGACCTGATTCCCTCCCTCATCAGCGAATTGGGCAGCGAGTGCGTTCATCGTTTAGAAGAGGCCAATGGTCGTGCGCTGATTCGCCTCAGTTTCGAGTATTTCCAGCAAGCCCGCTCAATCATCCTTCGTTATGGGGGCTCCATTGAGGTGATCACGCCTGAAGCGTTGCGACGATCGATCTCCGACTTTGCTGAGCAAACCCTGGCCGTCTACAGAGCCCCCTGACTCCACTGCCAAGCAGCGTTTTGAGAGTCGAAGTTCAAACGTCTGTTGGCTACACTTCCACCGGGAGGTCTCATGAAACTCAACACGCTTCTCTCATTCCTGGCTGAAGAATTCTCAGGACTACGCACCAAGAATACCGTCGCCGAAATCTCTGGATTCCATCGAATCCAAGCGTCGCCTGGATACGATGCCGCACTGAAGCATATTGTTGGAGAGCTCGACTGCCTGGGCGTTGAATCCGAGATTTCGACCTATGTCGCAGATGGAAAGACCGAGACGTGGGGTTGGCCAGCTCCTCCCGGATGGTGCATTCGTTCGGGCAGTCTTCGCCAGGTTGAACCTGTAGCCAAGCGATTGGGCTCATATGATATCGTGAACATCTCCGTGCTTGGGCAATCCGGCTCAGGAGATGCGCAAGGGGAGATGGTTCATGTCGGGGCTGGCGATTCAGAGGCCTGTTTCGAAAATCTCGATCTGAACGGGAAATTCGTGCTCTCGAGTGGCCGTCCTGCGGCCATGTTGAAGTACTTGAAGGGCACGGGAGCCGCCGGTCTCATCATCTATCCGGATGTTGCCCGTGCCGAGCCATCGCATGATCTCGTGCAGTATGGCGGCTTCTTCCCTCGGGCAGACGAACTGGCTTGGCTTCCGATGGGGTTTTCCATTTCTCGACGGACTGCCGATCAGTTGCTCAAGGATTTGGCAAAGGGGCCTGTTCGCGTTCACGGTCAAGTGGATGCGGAATTCGTTGACAATCCGATGCAAGTGCTTGAGGCACGAATTCGCGGTTCGAATCCCCAAGCAGCCGAGGTGTTGCTCACGGCACATCTATGCCACCCCGCACCGTCTGCCAATGACAACGCCTCAGGAAGCGGTGTGCTCGTGGAGATCGCTCGCGTGCTGCGCAAGCTGGCCGACCAGGGCGAGTTGTCCAATACCGTGCGCCTGCTGTGGGTGCCTGAATTCAACGGAGCCATCCCCTGGGCAGCAGCTCATGCCGAGGATCTACGGAACGTCTTGTTCTCGATCAACCTAGATATGGTGGGCCAGTCACCTGAACTGATTGGTGAGCCGCTACGCGTCTTTCGCGTACCCAATTCGCACCCGACCTTCCTGAACGCCTGCTTCGGGCCTTTGCTCGCGACCCTGGCTGAAGACAAGCGCTTTCTCGCGACACAAGGATCACGTCGGATTCTCCACTGGATTCTCGACATCCCCAGCGGCGGAAGCGATCACTTGGTTTTTCAGGCACCGCCGATGAATGTGCCTTCTGCCATGCTTGGGCACGACGATCCGTATTGGCATACGGATCTCGACACGCTAGAGAAGGTGGATCCCACGCGGTTGAAGTGTGTAGGCGTGTTGGCGACCGCTCTGGCCCTGCTCCCAACATGGGGAATGGATGAATCGCAATTGCTGGCAGAGTGGCTCTATGCGTTCAGCCATCGGGCGCTTGCTGCGGCGAGCACGCTTGCGCGATCAACGGACGGGCGATTGAGCCAACTGCTGTTGGATACGGCCCGGCGTATTGAGATGACACGTGCCCAATCTCTGAGCGAGTTTCTAGGAGACATCTGGGACGTGACTCCGCATCTCACGGGTCTTGAGGAAGGTCAGCGAGCGCTTGGCCTTGGTGGGCAAGCTGCCGCCTTGGCTGATGACTTGCCCGAAATCGTGATCAAGCCCAAGCGAAGTCGCCAAGGGCCTGTCGCCTACGCGCTGATTCAACAGCTTTCCAAACAGGATCGCGACTTCCTTGACGAGAAGCTGTTCACGCACCATGGGGCTCCTCCGCAATCGTTGGTCAATTTGGCGGACGGAACGCGGACGATTGCACAGATCGCGGCGCACCTTTGCTTGGATTTTCATCAGCTGTTCCCAATGGCCGACATCGAGCGGGCCGTTGCGTTGTTGGAGAAGATCGGCTATCTCAAGACAATCCCGTGAATGGGGGATTGAGTCGTGATCGTGCCGTGCAAGGGAAAGCGACGGATCGTTGTTCAGTGAGAGGGGCGTGCCATTGATTCCCGTGCAAATGTTCAAACGGCTGAAGCGGGTTATCCATAGATACGATCGACGTTTCTGGGTATTGGTCCTCATCCAGCTCATCGTGGCAGTTGGATTTGGCGCAGCGATGCCATTTGTCAGCCTATACATGCACAAGCAGCTCGGCGTGCCCATGACGCTGGTGGGCACAATCCTTCTGGTCTCCGCGCTCGTAGACTCAGCCGGCCGCATGGCGGGAGGCGAAGTTGCAGATCGAATCGGCAGACGCCCGTTGGTGCTCATGGGCATGGCCGCTCGCGTGGTCGTGTTTGCCCTGATGGCGATTGCCATCCGACAGCAGTGGTCGGTCTGGGCCGTCGCTAGCATCTACCTAATGATCCGGCTGGCAGGAGCCGTCGTGAGACCTGGACTGATGGCGATGGTGTCCGACGTGGTGGCACCCGAAAACCGAGTCGAGGCGTTTGCGCTGTTCCGCATTGGAACCAATGCTGGTTGGGCAATTGGACCCGCCATTGGCGGATTCCTCATTTCTGTGTCGTACGCCTCCGTCTTTGTGCTCACAACGATTGCCAGCCTTGTTGGCGTCCTTCTCGTCATGTTATTCGTTAGGGAGTCGATGCAGCAGGCTGAAACGCAGCGCTTCGCACTCAAGAGAGTTCTTGATACAGCCAAGGACCTGCGTTTTCTCATGTTCTGCGGCTGGGCAGTCCTGTTGTTCATGCTGATGGCGCAGTTTGCTAGTACCTTGGCGGTCTTCTCCACACAGAATGTGGGTATCTCCGAAAGAGAGCTGGGATGGCTGTTTACAGTGAACGGAATTTGTGTTGTGCTCTTTCAATGGCCTGCAGCGCGATTGGCAGCCCGAGTGGGGATTCGATGGGGCCTCGTCCTTGGATGCCTGGCGTATGCGCTTGGCTACTTCACCGTGGGCCTAGCACCTAGTCTTGCACGGCTCACCGGGCCAGTGCTTCAGATTGCGCTAGGAAAGATGGCTTTGTCGATGACGCCCGGCTTTGTGTTCCTGATTGGCTCGATGATCGTGATCACGATTGGAGAAGTCATGTACTCGCCTGTATCGATGGCGGCAGTTGCTAACATGGCGCCTGCTGCGCGCATGGGGCGCTACATGGGATTCCTTGGACTCACAGAGGCCATGGGATGGTCACTGGGGCCGTTCATTGGAGGAGCGTTGTATGACCACTTGGCATCGACTCCCATCATGTTGTGGGGCATTCTCGGTCTCATTGGCGTGATTGCGGCACTCGGCTTCATGGTTACGCAACAGCGAAAAGGCGCTGGGACGTACCCGTCGATCGTCTCTTGAACTTCCGTTGTGATCCCGTGCTGAGAACACGCAAGACGACAAGATCTCAGGGGTCGGAACTTGCCCAGTCAGATTTAATCTTCCGAACGGCTTAGTTGACACGTCGGTTGTTTGCCCGTATGTTAATTGCATGAATGCCCGATACGAGTCTCACGGATGCGCGAGGATTGAACGAACGCGATCCAGCTTTGTATTCGGCACGATGACGATTGTGGCTGCCTAGTTCCGAAAGCATTCGGAACAAGGTAGCGTGATGGACTGCAGGGAGCCTGCGGTCCTTTTTCTTTTGACACGAGAGGAGTTGCGTTGTGGTAGGAAACAGGCAGAAGTACCTGCCGTTACTGCGGTATTTGCAGGACCAAACGCAAGACAAATCCGCCAGTCCCGCTGAAGGTGATGCGACCTTGGGAGGGACCCCATGTCGACGTTGATCCTGAAATTTGGCGGGACCTCGGTCGCCGATGCGGATGCCATCAAGCGCGTAGCGGACATTGTTCGTACGCAGCGGGCTGCTGGTCATCGTGTCGTGGCCGTTGTCTCCGCGATGAGCGGTGTCACAGATGCGTTGACTCGTGGCGTTCGCGCAGCCGTTTCCGGCGATCAGTCCGTGTGTCGTGACGTTGCCCACGAGATCCTGCTCCGAACAGCAGAAGCCTGCTCCCAGCTCGTTCCTTCGCACAAGGAGCGTGAGGCGCTGCTGGCCGGTGCACGCAAAATCATGGCTGGCTACGAATCGGTTTGCCAAAGTGTGCTCGTGCTGGCAGAGGTGACGCCGCGTGTGTTGGATCGTGCGACGGCATGCGGTGAGCCCCTCGTTGCCAGCCTATTGGCAGCGCATTTGCGCACGTTGGGTATCGAATCCCGCGCCATTCAGGCCGAGGATGTCGTAGTCACCGACGACACATACCAAAACGCTGCTCCGTTGCTCGATGAGACGCGGTCACGTTGCGCACATCAGTTGGCCCCGTTGATCGCCCAAGGGATGATCCCCGTCATTGGCGGGTTCATTGGCGCGACGCTTTCGGGTGTACCGACCACACTGGGACGTGGAGGCAGCGACTTCTCTGCTGCGATTCTTGGCAATGCACTGGCTGCAGACGAGGTGTGGATTTGGACGGACGTCGATGGTGTGATGTCGGCCGATCCGCGTCTGGTCCCCGGTGCCAAGGTCATTCCTGTGCTGTCGTACGCAGAAGTGGGCGAACTAGCCTACTTTGGCGCTGCCGTATTGCATCCACGAACCATTCGTCCGCTAATGGATGAGCACATCCCCTTGTGGATCAAGAATACCTTTCACCCAGACGTGGAAGGGACACGAATCGAGTCGGATTCCAGCCCGATTCGAGGCACCCTCAAAGCAGTTACAGACGTGCGCGGGCTGTCTTTGATCACTGTGGAAGGGCGAGGCATGCTGGGCGTTCCCGGGATCGCCGCGCGAACGTTCGAAGCCGTTGCGCGCTGCCAGGCCAATGTGCTGATGATCTCGCAAGCGTCATCGGAACAATCGATCTGCTTTGTCATTTCATCCAGGGACGTGGCCTGCGTTCAGGCCAGCCTTGAGCAGGCATTTGCCCTGGAAATCGCGCGTCGTGAGATCGATCGCGTGGGTACGCTCGATTGCGTCGGCATCGTGACTGCCCTAGGGGCCGGAATGCGATTGGGCGTCGCCGGCGTGACCAGCCGATTATTCACTGCCTTGGATGCACAAGACGTGAACATTATCGCCATTGCGCAGGGCTCGTCAGAATGCAGCGTATCGATCGTGGTTCAGGAACAAGATGTGGAGCGTGCCGTTCTCGCCATTCATGAAGAGGTGATCAAACAGTGAAACGAAAATCTGTCGCCATTCTCGGTGCCACTGGCACGGTAGGCCAACGTTTCATCCAGCTATTGGATGGCCATCCGTGGCTTGACATCGTTGCGGTCGCTGCCTCTGAGCGCAGCGCCGGTAGGCCCTATCGCGATGCTTGTGTGTGGCGGCTTCCGACGCCGTTGCCAGAATCTATCGCCTGGATGCCGGTTCAACCGCTCAATCCTGAGAAGCTCGAAGGCATCGATCTCGTTTTCTCTGCTCTACCGGCTGATGCTGCGCGTGATGTTGAGCCCGCATTTGCTGAGGCAGGAATGGCCGTGTCTTCCAATGCGTCGGCCTATCGCTTTGCTGAGGATGTGCCGCTTCTCATTCCTGAGGTGAATGCCGATCATGCGGCGCTGATTCGTCTGCAGCAGCGAATTCGCGATTGGCGCGGATTCATTGTCACCAATCCCAATTGCACGACGACAGGCATTGCGCTTGCACTCAAACCCCTTGACGAAGCCTTCGGATTGGACGCTGTGATGGCGACGTCCATGCAAGCGATATCCGGAGCAGGATATCCAGGCGTATCCTCATTCGATGTGCTGGACAATGTGTTGTGCCTCATTCCAGGCGAAGAGGACAAGATGGAACGAGAAGCGCGCCTGCTGCTCGGGAAGCTCGAACATGAACATGTCACAGAGGCATCGTTTAGGCTTGGCGCGCAGGCCAACCGCGTTCCCGTGATGGATGGACATACCATCTGTCTGTCAGTGAAACTGAATACCCCTGCTTCGCCACAGCAGGCAAGAGCCGTGCTGTCCGGTTTTCGCGGTGCATTGGCGGCACGAGGATTGCCTAGTTCGCCAGCCCTTCCGCTCGCCGTATGCTCAGAAGCCGATCGGCCGCAACCACGACTGGACCGGGATGCAGGCCACGGTATGCAAGTGAGCGTGGGCCGCATTCGCGAATGCCCGATCTTTGACTTGAGACTGGTCGTTGTCGTTCACAACACCGTGCGAGGGGCGGCGGGCGGATCCATCTTGAACAGCGAGTTGCTGATTCATGAAGGCTATATCAGATGATGATACGAAGTTCGGGAGCATTGCAGGATTTGTTGGGCGGATTCCTCGTGTATCGAAGTCTCGTTCCAGTCGACGATCGGCTGCCAACGATTGGCGACTTGCGACCAACATTGGGCCTAGGAGCCGATCGCCTGCCTCGCAAGGCCGAGTTTGATTATGCAAGAGTGGTTGGGGAGATAGCGCGCGAGGCACGCGTGCTTTCAGGTATCTCGAAAGGCACCACCCGACTCCTCTTCGTCGGCGACACAATGCGCAATGACGTGTCAGCGTTCTCCAATCTGTGCGCTGCGATGGGGTGGACGGGGCACGCGTTCATTGCCGATGAGGCAGGCGCCGCCGCTCACGAGGTCAGGCAATTAGGAGATGGACAGCAGTTGACGATTTCTAGTCGATGGTGCGATATCGAGAAGTTCGTCAACGACGGTTGGGCGGCTGGCTTTGGATGCGATGAAGAAACTGTCGTGGTGGTCGACATCGACAAGACGCTTGTTGGCGCACGGGGTCGCAATGATCATGTGATTGACAAGGCAAGACAGCGGGCTGCGTATGAGGTGGTGCAACATCTCGACGATGGAGCGTGGACTGATGAGACGTCATTCAAGCGGATTTACGACCGCATCAACGACCCTATCTTCCACCCGCTCACAGAAGACAATCAGGATGCTGTCGCGTATTCGTCCCTGCTTGTCGCCTGCGGGTGGATGTCGCTTGACGAACTGGCCGCTCGCGTCGGCCAAGGCTGGATTTGTGGATTTAAGGGCTTGATGGATGAAGTAGCGAAGACGTGGTCGAGCTTGCCATCCGGGATCATCCGGCTGCACGAGGCCGTTCGCGAGCAAGTCGAAGCGGGAAATCCGACCCCGTTTGTTGCCTTTCGTCATGCCGAGTACCGATGCACGGCTGAACGGATGGGCCATTTGCCTGATGGAACGTCGCGCGAAACGATGCTGGATGAAGAGATCGTCATCACTGAAGAGGTGTGGCAGGCGATTGGGACATGGCAGGCGCGAGGTTGTCTCCTATTCGGGCTCTCGGACAAGCCTGATGAAGCCTGTTTCCCGCCCGCTGATTGTCCAGATGCTTTGCCAATCCATGGTATTCGCACCCACATCGTGGGAGGGCGACGATGAACCCCGCGATGCGTTGCTGGTACACCTGCGTACGCGGCTGCGAAGGACGTTACGCGGTGGATCAGGTCATCTATCAATGTCCTCAATGCGGAGGACTTCTGAATGTCGAGCATGACGTCGAAGCGTTGCAAGCCAAGACTGCCGACAAATGGAAACAGCTCTTCCTTAGCCGCGCCAGCGATCTGGTCAGCCCCGAATCCAGTGGCGTCTGGAGCAAGGGGGAATGGGTCCTCCCCTCGATCGACAGGGTGAATGTCGTCTCATTGGGCGAGGGACGGACACCCCTGCTTAGCGTACCTCGGCTTGCTCAGCACGTCGGAGTTGGCGAGCTGTGGATAAAGCAATGCGGCACGACCCATACCGGGTCGTTCAAGGATCTGGGAATGACCGTGCTCGTGTCGCAGGTGAAGCAGATGATTGCCGACGGTTCAGCCATCTGTGCGATCGTGTGCGCGTCCACAGGAGATACGTCAGCGGCACTGGCCGCCTATGGAGCCCATGCCGGAATCCCGACTGTCATTCTCCTGCCTGAAGGGAAGATCTCCCATGCGCAACTGGCCCAGCCGCTGGCCAACGGTGCCATTGTGCTCGAGCTGAATACGGACTTTGACGGGTGCATGAGGATCGTTGAGCAGGTGTCGGACGATCCGCAGTTCTACTTGGCCAATTCGAAGAACTCGCTTCGCATCGAGGGACAAAAGACGTTGGCGATTGAAATTGTCGAGCAATTGGCATGGAATCCCCCGGATTGGATTGTCATCCCGTGCGGCAATCTGGGAAATGTCAGCGCGTTGGGCAAAGGGTTGGCAATGATGAAACAGCTGGGGCTCATCGATCGATTCCCTCGCATTCTCGCTGCACAAGCTGAGAGCGCAAATCCTCTTTATCGAAGCTTTCTCACAGGACTTGAAACGATGGAACCTCAACAAGCTGCTCCCACGCTGGCTTCGGCCATCCGCATTGGCAATCCTGTCAGCTACGAACGCGCAGTCAAGGTGCTGAGAGAACTGAACGGGGTGGTCGGGCAAGCCAGCGAGCAGGAACTGGTTGACGCATCCGTGAATGCGGATCTGCACGGCCTGTACACCTGCCCTCAAACCGGTGTTGCCTTGGCGTGTCTGCAGAAGGCAACGCGAGCGGACATCATTCATCGTACCGACCGCGCGGTCGTGATTGCCACTGCCCACGGGTTGAAGTTCACAGAGTTCAAGACCCTTCATGATGACGCGATTCCCGGTGTGTCGACGACCCGAGCCAATCGTCCGATTCCGATGGCTGCAGATATCCGAGTTATCCGAGATCACCTACGCAGAGAGATTGATCGAATGACCTGAACTGAGGAAGTGATGGCAGCGCGTTCGCGCAGGCTACTGCTCCAGGAAACGGTGCAGGATCCTGTCTGCGACGTCATTGGCCGCGGGCACATGGCGCAGGGCACGGAAGAGGTGCTTGGACGGCTTTCGTCCCATCAGCAGTGTCGCCCGGATGAAGAACTTAGCTTTGCGCGATGAGATCTCTGGGTGTGCTTGGATGCCCCACGCCTTGGCTGTGCCGTAGCGAAGCAGGTGCGTGTCGCAATGCATGGTTCGCCCCAGCTTGATCCAAGGATCAGGTGGATTGGACGCTTCGTCAAAGTGATAGACGAACGTCGGCCAGAGATTGGGAAGAGCATCAAATAGGGGATCCGATCCCGTCATCTCGATCTGCGCCCACCCTACTTCGGGTGGATTCGAGCGCGCTACGTACTGCTGACCTGATAAGGCATAGACAAGCATTTGGTGACCAAAGCACGATCCGAGAATGGGAATGCCACGTTCGACGGCTTTGCGAATCAGTCGAACCTCTATGTCGAACCACGGCTTGTGCTCGAGGATCGATGCTTCTGACCCGGTCAGCAGGATGTGGGTAAATCCATCCAGGTCCGGCGCCGGTTCTCCTGAGGGGACATTTACGACGGACGCGTCGACGCCCTTCAGATGGGCCTTCCAATGCCATGTGGGCTTGAACAAGTGGCGATGGACGGCGTTATTGACAATCAGAATTCGCGGCGCCATGGCGGAAGTATACCTCACCCTGCAGGCAGTGGCGGGCGCAGGCAGCAGACCCTATTCGCCGGGTTTGGGTTTCTTGCGCAAAGTTGTGTTCCGTTCCTTCTTGACGCTGCGGCGTTTCCTCTGTTTGCTGGTCATCGCCCGTACGCGCCCGGGAACCGCCGTGCTGATGCGGCGCCGCGTAGGTCTATTGAGCGCTTCGAGACGGTCGCGCAATTCCCGCAGCGCAATCTGCTTATTGCGAAGCTGGCTGCGCTTGTGCCGACACGTCACAACAATGCCCGACGAAAGATGCCCAATGCGAACGACTGTATCGCGGACACTGACATTCTACCCGCCTGGACTAGACAGCCTAGACCTTGGGCGCTGATCCGGGCACTTGCTTTGCGTGCTTCCAATTTATGCCGATGCGCTCCCCGGGTCCCGATCTCAAGCCGCGGTTGAGTCGCCAAATGCTCAAAGGCGCCTCAGCGTGTTGAGTCGCTTGCGACACTCGAGTCCTAGTTGGATTCCCAAATCGTCCTTCTGGATCGAGATTGAAATTCGGGGACAGGCTACTTTTCCATTGGCTACAAAAGTAGCCTGTCCCCATTCGGGCTGGGGGTCGGGGGCCTGGTTCGGGACCTGGTCTTCTATTTCAACATTTTCAGAAGCGGCCTTCAGATTTTTCGATGAGCGTGAAGGCATCAGTTTGTCTTTGGCTGGCTGCCAGCCTTTTGTCAGGCTGGAAACCTTCGGTGCTCCCTGATGCGAGAGCAGCACTACGAGTAGGCCCCCACGATGAGCGATGCGGATGGCGATGACGACGAGCACGTCATCACATATCTCATAGAGAATGCGATACGGGCCGACGCGAATTCGATAGAGTTCCGGGTTGATGAGCTTCCCAAATCGAGGAACACAAACCTTATTTGTAGGGTAGTACTAGATCGATCGTCTATAGATCGAAGACTTACTCACCCCCTCACCCAGGAACTTTGCTAGCTTCCCGCTTTCCGATCATCTGGGAGCGGAAGTCAGAGCGTGCATATGGAGCATTACGTGAGGGGTTGTCGAGAGCCATCCATCACCCTGCGAGGCGGGCGGCAAATACCCATGTCTACTCGTGCCGATGATTTCGTTCAATCCATCGATCAGGCGTCTCAGGACTTCGGGCGGGAGGATACTTATTACGTCACCGATTCGTTTGACTGACCGCCTGTGCATCTGGTTAAGCTTAACCCAGGATTGCTTGGGTAGGTTTCCCGACTCAAGCTCAAGTGAATGAGGGAACCCGGTACGTTGGGCCTGGTTCGTAACTGCGATCGCAATCACTGTTCTCGATCGCTCGTTGAAGACGTCATGACTGAGGATGACAACCGGACATATTTCAGCTTGCTCGCGTCTGCGGGTTGGATTCAGGGTTGTCCAGCGGATCTCCTCTCAGTACGCTGGCCATTGATGCCTCTCCACGGAGATTCCCTTTTCTGCTTGCGTTCGGTCGTCCTTGGGTCGAGCTTGGCGCATTCTACGGCCAGCGAGTCTTCTTCATGCGAGCCAGCTTCTCCTGAACGGCCTCTTGGATTGCGCGGCTTCGACTCGGAAAAACTCTGTTCTTGACCAGCTCGTCGAGTTCGCAAAGTTTGCGTTAGTCAATGCTGACTGCAACCTTCGAGGATTTCATACTGGATCACCAGTAGTCCCATGGGTCATACCCATGGATCTATCATTGTCCGAGACGACAGTACGCCGTTTGATCCGTGAACTTGGCAGGCGGTTCCGCAGCTTTTCGGATTGCCAGTACTTTTCTGAGAGGATGGATCGTGCCACGGCAACGCAGGATTTCCTCAATCTGTCTTGTTGTGTGAGTCGTCCTCTTGGGGAATCGAGTCCGTTCCACGTGCGCTCTTGAGACGTCGCCACCCATTGAAAATTCATTGGACCCGGCTCAGTTGAGTAAAATGGGCGGCGGCAAAGGTTTCAGGAACGTACGGGTGCGGACTGTGTCAAGGAGCGAGGCATGAAACTGGCGGTGTTGGCGATTCTTGTGGCAGTCGCTGCCTTGGGTGCGGCTTTGCTCTTGCTCTCTGATGGAGGCATCGACAAGCTGCATCAAGTGACCGATCCACGCGAGGCGATGGGAGTGTCGGTGACGATCACAGCCTCTCACCCCAATGCGCAAGCGGCACAAATGGCGATCGATCTTGCATTCGCTCGTATCGCCAAGATCGAATCGGTGGCATCGCCCGCTAACGAGGCGAGCGAGCTGAGCGAACTCAATCGAACGGGTTATCTCCCGTCGGCATCAGACGAGCTTGTTGAGATGCTACGCCTGGCGTCTGTGGTCAACCGGGTGAGCGATGGTGCTCTGGATGTGACCATCGGCGCATGGCTCGATCTGTGGCAATTCGATCCCACGGTCGATATTCAGTTTTGGGATCGCAGCCCGGCGGTCCAAAGCGCATCAATTACCGCGGCACAAAAGCACGTCGGCATGGGTCGTATCCTCCTCGGGGGGGGACGGACGACGTCGATCTCGTTGGTTCCAGGAACCATCGTCGATCTGGGTACAATCGCTGTGGGGTACGCTGTGGATGCAGCAATTGAGGCGCTGCGTGAGGCAGGGATTGAGTCTGCCATGGTTGAAGCGGAAGGTGCTGCACGTATCATGGGGAGCAAGCCAGACGGATCGCCGTGGGTCGCTGTGTTTGGAACTCAGAGTGCCTCTGGCGAATCCATTGCGCGATTCCATCTGACGAACGAGGCCATTGTAATGAGGACGGTGCAAGATGAACGGCTGTCGCCTGCAATGGGCGGAACCATTCTTGATCCACGGACTGGCTATCCAGCGGTGGCGACTTCTGGTGCTGTGGTGATCGCTCCCAGTTGCGCGGAGGCGTGCGCCTTGGCCGCTGCGGTTTACGTGCTCGGGCCAGCCGATGGGTTAGCACTCATCGAGCGGCTCGAATACACAGAAGCCTTGATGATTGGGCGCGCGGATCCCCAGGACGTTTGCCGGTCAAGCGGCTTGACAGCATTTGAGAGCCAGTCCGCGGACTGAATATCCTAGATGCGCCGCTGCGAGTGCAGCTTCGCTTCGTTTCCATAGTTACGTAGTCAGCACATTCCGCCCGCTGAATGCCAGCGCGGCGAGTTGGTTCTCGAATCTCAGCCCGCAAGGAGACACTCGGGATGGTCATCTCGTTTCTTTGAGATAGCATCTTAGGACTCAACAATGTGGGGTGAGGTGTCCATGTCCGTGCTCCGTGAGACTGTCTGTTGTATTCCTGAACTGGCTTGTCTGCGGACGGCCTTCGGTGAACCGGCGAAAGGCATGGAATGACGACTTGGTACATCGGAGGCGCTGTCGCCTTCATCTGTCTTCTTCTCTGGTTGCGTCTCGTATGGGTGCAGAGGCGGGTGACAAGGAAGGCCCATGCGGACTATGCCCGCAGTCGAGGGACACTCCATGCACGTCAACTTCATGCGGGCATAGCCAAGCATGAGCTGGCATTGCGGCCGCTCATTGTGGAACGGGAAAGGATTGGTGCGGCCATCGACTCCCTGGCGCGAGGCGAGCTGAACGAGCTCAGGAAATCGCTTGCCAATGACCTTGTCCATGGCCCTCTGGCGGAGATTCGCGGCGTTGGCTCCAAACTTAAAAATCGCATTGTTGAGTCGTGTTTTGATGGCACGCTGGAAAGTCTGAACACGGCCCAACAGGTGCCTGGCGTCGGTCCGGAGATGGCACTGGATATCCAAACGTGGATACAGCAGATGCAAAACCGAATGCCGCAGCTTCTTAAGGGCGATTTTGAGGGTAAGGCGGCCATTGTCGATGCCTACCAGCAGCAGCGCAGTGTCTTGAGCACGCAGCGCGCCCGTCTTGAGCGAATGATCCAGCGACGTACAGACATGCTGGCACAAGCCAAACGAAAGATGGCCTCGCTGGAAACGGCGACACCGGCCATCTATCGGCAGGCGCTTCTAGGCGATGTGCAGGCCGCAGAACGCGTGGCCGCCCACACGCTCGGTGTGTTCCCCGAATGGGAGGACGCGCCCGATTGGTTCGCCGAATTGATCACCGATCCGGAGCGTGAGATGGATGGCATCTAATTTCTGGACGCGGGCCTTCCGCAAGCCACGCGAAATCGACTTGGGATTTGAGTTGGATATGGATGCACAGAACCGCCACGTGATTGCGGTTTACGAAATTCACAACGGCACAAGACGTAAAGTGCTCCATCCGGACAAGTTGTGGAACTATGGGCGCACGTTCAAGCGTGAGGGCGCCCGGTTTGCGCTTTCGTTTAAGGCTGTCGAGTCTCTCAATATCCTACGATCTCTGCATCCGGCCATTCGTGACAATGGCGACCTGGTCGTCCAGTTCTTGCCTCCTGCGTTGGAGTACTTGCGCAAGCGAAACGATGTGAACGAGACGACTGCGTCTTCGACCGTCAAGATTGCCAAAGAGCCTCTGCGTCCAGCGGCAGACATCGATTTCATGCCGGATCAAGGCGTCACCATCACCGCCGGATACCGAAGGACTGCCGAGGATCGTCTTGTGCGCAAGAGCGAATTGAATGTGACGCGCGATGGTGGATTTGCTCGACTGAATAACGTGTTCCATCCCCTGAAGGTGGCGACGTCAGAGAAGGTCGATCAGTGGATCGATCGCGAATCGACGACCGTGGATTTGGCGCACGTTCCCGAGTTTTTCTCGCGCGATCTCGTTCTTCTCAAGAGCGAAATGTCGGCCGTGCTTACGGATCGAGCACAGCGGGTGCAAATCATATCCGCGCCGTTGAAACCACGAATTACTGTTGAGCAGGACGAACCTGGATGGTTGGACTTCTCTGTCGACTACAAGGCCGGGCGATTCGTCCTGCCTGAGGACACGATCAAGCAGACGGTGAAAGATGGCAAGACGCACATCCGCATCGACGACTATCGTTTTGCCAAGGTGGATCGAAGCGCCCTCGATCGGACCGATGCCCAAATCAAAAAGCTGGGTGCTGTCTCTCAAGACAAGCGCTATCGATTGCCCATTACGCGGTTTTCATCACTTGAAGAGTTTATTGATCAGATCGGCGGGTCGCGCGTGCTCTCCAAGGCGTATGAAGCGTTCTTGGGCAAGCTGTCGGGCTTCAAGCCGAATGAGGCCTTTCGATTGTCGGATGCCGCAGAGGCATCGCTGGTCAAGGCAGGGTTTGTTTTGCGCCCCTATCAACGCGCGGGCATTCACTGGCTGAATTGGCTTCGGGAGAACCATTTGCATGGGTTGCTGGCAGATGACATGGGGCTCGGCAAGACAGTTCAGACAATTTGTGCAGTCAACATCGCCCACGAGAAGCAGGAGGCCGATCGTCCTTCGCTGATCGTTTGCCCGCGCTCCGTCGTTCCGTTCTGGGTTCGTGAAGTACGTCGATGTGTCCCTGACATCCAAATTGCCGCGTACAGCGGCCCTCGGCGCGACAAGACCATCTGGGAACATGCGGGGAAATGCTGGCTGGTAACAACGTATGAGACGTTGGCCCGCGATATTGATCTGGTTGCCAGAGTCCCCTTCTACTTCCTTGTCTTGGATGAAGCCACCATGATCAAGAATCCCAGCACACAGCGGACGCTCGCCATCAAGTCCATCAACGCCATGCATCGACTCGCCTTGTCGGGTACGCCTGTCGAGAATCGATTGAGCGAGTTGTGGTCCATTTTCGACTTCCTCATCAAGGGCATGTTTGGGACACACCACAGTTTCTCGACACGCTACGAAGTTCCCATCGCGCAGGGCGATGAACAGTCGGCGCAGGAACTGTCCAAGCGAATTCGTCCGTTCTTGCTTCGTCGCCTCAAGGAAAATGTGGCCAAAGACTTGCCTGAGAAGATCGAGTTGGAGGTCTGGTGTGACCTTTCCCCCGAACAACGGTCGCTTTACGGCCAGATCCAGGACCTGCTGGCCAAGCCGCTTCAAGAGGAGATTGAACGAGGGGCACAAGTGAATTACCAGATGAGCGTGTTGCCCGTATTGACTAAATTGAAGCAGGTTTGTGACCACCCGGCGCTCATCACCGGGAAGATGAAGCCTCTGTTTGGCCGATCTGAGAAATTTGACACAACCATCGAACGGATTCAGGACATCCAAGCCAATGGCGAGCAGGTCGTTGTGTTCTCGCACTTCCTAAAGACGCTCGATTTGTTTGAGCTTGCATTGGGAGATCTAGGCATTTCCAGCGTCAGGATTGACGGTGGTGTGGTCAACCGCCAAGTCCGTATCGATGCGTTCAATGATGGCCAGGCGACGGTCGCTCTTTGCAGTATTTTGGCTTGCGGGTATGGAATCAAACTGACATCTGCCAATCATGTAGTCCATTTTGATCGATGGTGGAATCCGGCGACAGAAGATCAAGCCACGGATCGTGTCCATCGAATCGGTCAGCAGAAGACGGTGTACGTCTATCGAACGCTTGTATCTGGCACGTTGGAGGAGAAGATTGCTGCATTACTTGAGAATAAACGCGATCTTGCCGATCAAGTCATCGGCGCCTCGATGTCGCAGCCGATGAGTTGGACGAAGAGTGAGTTGCTCGAGCTCCTGAGGCCTCTCGATTGAGACGATGGGCGGACCGCCTGTGCCGGGTGATGTCGGGCCGGTGCTGATGCTAGAATAAGGCATCTCAGCGATGGAGGTTCCTATGCCCGAACTCCCTGAAATTTTCTGTCGTGCCCGCGAGATGAATGAATACCTGACTGGGCGTACCATCGCATCAGTCGAGGTAAAGCAACCCAAATGCCTCAACGTGCCTGTCGAGACGTTCATGGAGGGATTGCGCGGGAACACGCTCGGACCCACAACCTATCACGGCAAGTGGTTGCTCACCGAGTTGACGCAAGGACACCTGCTCGTCAACCTCGGGATGGGTGGAGAACTGCTGCTTGTGGATCACGATGTCATGCCTGAGAAATGGCGAGTACGGATCGATTTCTGTGATGGGAAAACGTTTGCCGTGAACTTCTGGTGGTTTGGATCGACTCATTATGTCGCGCCTGGAGCGCTTGCCCAGCATCAGCAAAGCGCCAAACTGGGGCCGAATGCGCTTGATCTGACGGCTGATCAATTTCAGGCGATCCTTGCCGGACGGCGGGGACGTATCAAGTCGTTTCTTCTCGATCAATCCAATCTGGCGGGCATTGGGAATGCTTACATCCATGACATTCTGTTTAGAGCCGGCATCCACCCGTCGCGGTCCATTTCCACGTTGGGCGACCGAGAACGGCACGAGCTCTTCCTGTCCATCCGTACGGAATTCGAGCGAAGTATTGAAAAGGGAGCGGCGCAGTACGAGCTGAATCTGCTGGGCGGTCGAGGTGAGTTTGGGGTGGCCGACCTCCTTGTGGGATACCGAGAAGGCAAGCCATGCCCGACGTGCGCAGCTGAAATTCTGAAGGTCAAAACGGGGAGCACAACCAGTTACATCTGTCCGAAATGCCAGGTTTTGTGATGTCTATCACCTTCAAACAAGCCCTTTGAGCCGGTTTCGTGCCAAACGTGATGAATGTCACATTCGGCGGAAATCGTTGGCGAGTGGAGGCTACGAAACAGTCCATGGTTTGTTTGGCGCAGAGGGCTGGTTCCCGGTCGGCTCTTAGAAATCACTTCGATGAAACGCTCCCGCATCGGTACTGTTACATCGATTTCTTGAGGTTCTGGAGCGTGGCAACGATCGACACACAAGGAGAGTCCCTAGGTGATGCTCACGCCTGGGAGTACACTAGAACCATGAAAGAGGCCCTCACATGATGCTGTCTCTCCAACTTTTCGGGGCGCCAGATCTCCTGGTCGACGGCTCATCGCTGCCATTGAGTCGTCGCAAGGCGATTGCCCTGCTTTCGTATTTGGCAGTGACGCGGAGTCGACATCATCGGGAAACCTTGGCTGCATTGCTGTGGCCTGAATCTGACGCCACTGCTGCCTATTCGGCTTTGCGTAACGTTTTGTGGATTCTCCGACAATCGCCACTCTCGGCTGCCCTGCAGACTGATCGCAGCACTGTGGAACTCGCAGACAATGGCTGCCTGGAAGTAGATGTCAATCGGTTTCGAAGCCTCATCACCGGATGCCCAGCTAAAAGACATGGCATTGGAGAGGTGTGCGCTGTCTGCGAACCTCGTCTCAAAGACGCAGTGGCTTTGTACAGAGAGCCGTTCATGCATGGATTCACTGTCGCCAATTCTATTCAGTTTGACGATTGGCAGTTTGCTGAAGGCGAGGCCCTGCGCAGGGAGCTCACAGAGACATTGGATGCCTTGATCAACTACTACACCATGGTCGAGGATTGGGCATCCGCGGTTCGTTACGCGCGGCAATGGCTGCACGTGGATGAACTCAATGAGTTGGGATACCGCAAGCTCATGCATGCACTTGCACACCAGGGCAAGAGAAGCGAGGCGCTGCGCACATTTGACGAATGCTCGGCCGTTCTGGAACACGAGCTGGGTTTGCTGCCGGAATCCTCCACAGTCGAATTAGCTGCTAGTATACGTTCTTCAAGGACTGCCACTCCGGCATCTCACAAAGGTCGGCACCATCGGCTTCCCTCTGCGCTCACGCCGATTATTGGAAGGCGGGAGATGGCTGAACAGCTCGAAGAGCTGTTGAGAGAAGAGTCCTCCCAGATCATTACGATTGTCGGGTTGGGCGGATCGGGGAAGACCAGTCTGGCTCTCCATGTGGGACGCCGTGTCGAGGAACGCTTCAATCACGGAGCCGTCTTCGTATCGTTCGACTCAGTGGGAACCGATCTTGTCGTCGCTTCGACGATTGCCCGAGCGCTCGGAATCGCACATCCGCGCGATGACCGCTCGGCGCTTATCGAGCAACTAGCCGACCACCTGCAGGAACGTCGTTTGCTGCTGATCCTTGACGGGGCGGAACGGGTTTTGCCGCAGATTGTCTCGCTGCTTCCAACTCTGAGAACGGCACGCCATGTCCGAATCTTGATGACGTCGCGCATTGCCCTTGGAACAGTCAATGAAACGGCAATACCTTTGCACGGGTTGGCCTATCCGCCACTTGGCACACGGATAGAGGATGTGACGGATTTCGCGGCCATTCGCTTGTTGAGAATTTCGGCGCAGCGACACGGACATCTCCCGCAGGACATTGAGGATGAATTGCCAGGTATGGCGAGATTGACTCGACTGCTTGAAGGCTCTCCATTGGGGCTTGAAATGGCTGCTGGTTGGCGAGCCGTATTGACGTGGGACGAAATTGCGGATCGCATTTCAGACAAGCTGGAGTTTCTTGTTCACATGCGTGAAGACGTCGCCCCCAAGCACCGCACGTTCGCTGCTGTATTTGAGCAGGCTTGGGGTATGCTCAACGAGGAGGCTCAAGCCGCCTTGCGCAGGTTATCCATCTTCCGCGGTAGCTTCGCGATTGATGCAGCCGAATATGTAGCCGAAGTGTCGCCTAGCGTCCTTGCGCTGCTGGTCAATCGTTGCCTGATCAGACGCATGGGACCCAAACGATACGAACTGCATGAACTACTCAGGCAATTTGCTGGCGGGAAGCTCAGCGCTGCTGGGCAAGAGATCGACCGAGTGAAAGCCCGCCATGCAGAACACTACTTGGGATTCGTGGCAGAAAGCTTCCTAGCACTCACAGGGCCTGGGCAGTACCCGGCACTTGAGGCGATGAGCCAAGATTTGGCCAACGTCCGACTGGCCTTTCAGCATGCTGCCGAAACAAACGCCTACGAGTTGATTCGAGACTCATGCGAAGGGTTATTCTTCTTCTACGATATGCGCACGCAGTTTGAGGAGGCGGAAACCGTCTTTGCCAATGCGGCAGCCGCGTACACTCGGCATGAAGGGCGCGACGTGGTTGTCGAAGCCTTTCTTCAGATTGCGGCGGGCTGGTTTGCTCACAACGCTTGGCCAGATCTCGCTGTTGAGAGAATGGAAAGCGGGTTAAGGCTGCTTGAGGATCAAGAGCCGAAGACACGCCTCCATGCCATGGCGTACGTAATCTGTACGTACGCCCATTCCGGATGTGACATTGAGCGGTTTTCGCGGCTGGCGCAGGCGAGCGTTGAGTTTTATCGAATCCATCAGGACACGTGGGCAGAAGGCCTTTCCACCGCTGCCTGGGGAAGCATCGAGGGCTACCGGGATGTGAATCTGGCTGAATCGCTCGCCTACCAAAGCTTGCGCCTGCACCGAGAGGCGGGCGACGCCTGGGGAGCGGGATTGGTTCTTCTCTTCCTGGCGCGCATAGCTGAGAGACACGGCCATTTCGATCTTGCCTTGGCGCGGTATGAGGAAAGCCAGCGGCTATCTGAGCCCATCGCGTCGGACATTGTCGGCGTCATCGAAGCGATTGCCGGGCAGTCGCGCGTGATGGGCAAACTGGGCAACTCCCAAACCAGCGAAGCCTTGGCGCTGGAAGCACTGCGGCTAAGCCGCGCAATTGGCAATCGACTCCAGATCGGGCGCGCACTTGTTTCACTTGCGAGTGCACGGCGCTTGCTCCGTGATGAAGCCTCAGCCAAGGAGCTGTTGGAAGAGGCGTTCTCGCTGCTGACGCACCGTCAATGGAGCGACTTGCAGGCAAAATGTGCGGTGTTGCTACTGGAATTGGCGCTGGATGGGCTGGATATACGTGCGGCGCACCGATGGCTGCAGGAGGCGACGCTACTCAAATCGAATCATGCGGACCTCCCTTCTTTGATTCACAGATTGGAAAAACTGCAGACGTCGTCCGAACCTCGTTCGACGGGTGGATAGATTGTCGTGTCTTTGGAGGCGAATGTGGCGGATGCTAGTCTCGTAATCCTGGCTGCAGGCTTGGGAAGCCGCTATGGCGGACTGAAGCAGATCGATCCGATTGGTCCCAATGGTGAATGGCTCATTGAGTACTCGATTTACGATGCGTTGGCTGTCGGAATCAAGCACGTGATCTTCGTGATTCAAGGAATCCAGGAAGCGGCGTTCCAAGAAACGCTCGGGAACAAACTTGTGGGTCGCTGTCGCGTGAGCTTCGCCCATCAAGCGGTTGCTGATGTACCATCTGGTATTGGCCCCCTCCCCAAGCGCGAGAAACCGTGGGGCACTGGACACGCAGTCTTGAGTGCTCGTCGATGGGTCGAAGGGCCGTTTGCAGTGATCAATGCCGACGATTTCTACGGTCGTGAATCCTATGCTCATCTTGCTCAGTTTCTTGCGCATGCGGACCGGTCGCCGGATGCGTATGCCATGGTCGGCTTCGATCTTCGAAAAACGCTAGCAGCTCACGGCACGGTGTCGCGCGGTGTGTGCAGAGTAGGAACGGATGGTCTGTTGATTGGCATCGACGAACGTACGAAAGTCGGCATATGGAATGATGTGCCTGTGTTCTGGGATCGTGAGGGTACCCTCCATAAACTACCAGACATATCGATTGTATCCATGAATATGTGGGCATTCCCGCAAGTATTCATGGAGGAGCTAGCCGTCAATTTCGAGCAGTTCTTGTCGTCTCCGAACACAGATCCCGTCAGGGACGAGTTTTTCTTGCCCAGCGCGGTGAGCGAGTTGGCCGTTGCTCGGCGTGCACGTGTGCGCGTTCTGCCGACGACGGCAACGTGGATGGGTGTGACCTACCGGGAAGATCTGGACCGCGTGCGACGGGGGATTCAAACAATGATCGACGCCGGGGTCTATCCACAACACCTATGGAATCACAAGGTGTAGGACCTCTACAGCTGCTGCAGGAAGCAGCGCATGCGTTCAGGCTATCGGGTGCAATTACTCGAATCGAAGAACACGTCGCTGGTCTCATTCACGATACATTCATTGTTCACACGAGCGTGTCGAACCGGCCTCGACGATACATCCTGCAGCGCATCAACCAGGAAGTATTCTCAAAACCCTCCGTGCTCATGGAGAATATTGAGGCCGTCATCCGCCATGTGCAGCGGAAGGCTGCGGACGAAGGACGTAGTCCGGAACGAGCCATTCCCAGTCTCATCTACACCTCTACCGGGCAAGCGTGGCTTCACATCGCAGATACAGCCTGGCGGATGATGGAATTTGTCGAAGGAACAACGACCATCGAATTGGCAACCGATGCCAATCAAGCTCGCGAGATCGGACTCGTTTTTGGACGATTCCTTGAAGATCTTGCCGATTTCCCGACACAGGAGCTCCAGATTGCGCTTCCCGGATATCGCGATACCGCACGATATCTGAATGTTTTGTGGGACGCCGTTGACACAGACATCGTCAATCGGGCTCAATCCGCTCGCGAGGAGATCGCATTTGCTGAAAGGAACATGAGCCAAGCAATGCGGCTTCAGGAATTGCAGCGAACTGGGCTCATTCCTGTGCGAGCGATTCACGGAGATACGAAGATCAACAACGTATTGGTCGATTGCAGATCTGGAGTAGGAGTCTGTGCAATCGATCTGGATACCGTCATGCCAGGACTCCGGCTTCATGATATCGGCAATTGTGTCGCCGAAGTGATGGTCGGGAATTCAGCACCTCAAGACTCTCTAGCCGGGGATGAGCTGGATGTTTTCGAAGCATTGATCGAAGGATTCACGTTGTGTCGATCTCGTCCTCTGACCGTCCTTGAGTGCGAGAGCCTCATTGATGCCGTACGTTCACTCACGCTTGAGTTAGGAGTACGGTTTCTTGCCGACTACGTAGCAGGCGATACGTACTTCAAGACGACTTTCGCGGAAGAGAATCGCGTTCGTGCGCGACGGCACTTCGAGTTGGCCCGCAGGCTGGAACTCAATCGCGGAGTGCTGCAATCTCGCGTTCAATGCTTAGGAGAGCGTTCTCATTGAAAGCGATGGAACTCTGCACATCCCCTCGAATGCCAATGGACAACGGGATACACTCCCGACCTGGTTCTTGAGGGGGCTTGAATGAAGGCTCTGTATCATCAGAATAAGCATCTGTTACTGTTTCTGTTGGCTGCCAGCTTGTTGCAGTCATTCGGGCATAATGTCTGGCGCGCGCTATTCAATAACTTTGCAGTGGAGACTATCGGCGTCGGGGCGGATGCCATCGGATGGATTCAGTCTGTTCGAGAATTGCCGGGACTCCTCGCCTTCGCGGTGGCTTTCCTAGCTCTGCTTTTCAAAGAGATGCGGATCATGGCCGTCAGCTTAATTCTCCTGGGGATTGGCATCATCTTCACCGGGCAATCGACCACTATCACATTGCTGTTTGTCTCGACATTCATCATGAGCTTAGGTTTCCATTTCATGAATCCAGGAAGCAACGGCCTCATTCTGATGAGTATTGATCACAAGGAAACTCCCAAGATCATGGGCCAGCTCCGAAGCATGGCGGCGATCGCTGCTGTACTGGGCACTGGGGCCGTCTACTTGTTTGTGGACTGGCTCGGATACAAGGCGATGTTCACCATCGTGGGTGCAATGGTGACGGTTGGGGGGGTCGTGCTGTTCCTCGTCGGAAAGGGAGGGCATGGCCTGCCCGGGAAAAGGAAGATCCGCCTACGCAAGCGGTATTGGCTGTTCTATACGCTGACATTCTTGATGGGCAGCCGCCGACACATTTTTACAACGTTTGCCCCGTTCTTGCTTGTTCAAGCCTTCGGAATTGATGTCAAGATGATGTCGATCCTGCTCTTGGTGAACAGCTTGATGAATGTTTATGTCTTGCAGAAGGTTGGCAAGCTCGTCGCCAAACTGGGAGAGCGCGCCGTACTCACTTTCGCGTTCGCTGCACTTATTCCCATCTTTCTTGGCTATGCCTATGTTCAAGTTCTCGGAGTGCTGTATGTGTTGTTCGTCGTTGACAACGTGTTGTTTGGATTCAATATGGCGTTGACGACGTACATGCAAAAAATCGCTGTCTCGCCAGAGGAACTCACTGCGAACATGTCCCTCCAAGAAACGATCAATCATATCTCAGCTGTGATTGTTCCGGTTGTTGGAGGAACCATCTGGGTGCTATTTGGCTCGAAAGCGCCATTCCTTGCTGGCGTCGTCATTGCAGGCATTTCGCTCCTCCTGACGCAGCTTATTCGTACGGGAAAGACAGGCGGCCCGAAGGCTCTGCTTCCAGAGAGCACGTAGCAACTGCCTATTCGTAGTGGGTACAATGCTGCCCGAGAAACGAGAAGAGGTGCTCCAAGCATGGCGAATGTCCAAAGCGAGATCCGATTCCTCCCCGTAGCCGTTGCCAATGCCATCTGTCCCGAGGATGTCGAACATGCTCAGATTGGTCCTTACATTGCTGGATTGCTGCACACGGCAGGTGTAGTTGTTGAGGATCATGACGTCATCGCGATCAGCTCCAAGGTCGCCTCCTTTCTGGATGGAGGGTTGGTCCGTCTGGCCGACGTCCTGCCCACACGAAAAGCGAAGGTGTTGGCGTGGATGTTTCAACGAGACCCAAGAAAAACTCAGCTCGTTCTTGAGCAAGGGAAGGTGCTCCTGGTTGTTCCCTTGAAGAGAATCATTCGCATCCCCGCTTTGCGGGCGATGATGGAGCGGCGTACAGGGAACCCCGAAGCGATGATTCGTGGCTACCAAGAAAACAACGCCTATACGTTCATCGTCAGGAAGCATGCCGTCTACTTGGATGAGGCGGGCATTGATCACACCAACTCCCCGGGCGACTACGTCTCTTTGCTACCTGAGGATCCTTGCAGTCTGGCAAAAGAGGTTCGCGAAGGCATTCGACAACACTTTGGAGTCAATGTCGCCGTCATTCTAACGGACACGGCGACCAGTGTGGGAAGGCTGGGTTCGCAGGACGTGGCCATCGGCTATTCAGGGATCGATCCTGTTACGCGGGAGACGTTTGACCCCGATCTTTTTGGTGTGCCTCGATCCGGAGGCATCGACATCGTCATTGATTCCATCGCAGGCATGGCCGGGTTGGTGATGGGACAGACTACGGAGAAGACGCCGATCGTCGTCGTGCGAGGCTTGTCGTATCAACCGGAGCGTGCAGATGAATTGGCAGGCATGGACGTTGTTTCTTGGCCCGCTGAATCTCAGTTCCAGTTCGCGTGGTTCACACTTCTTGCGACAATTAGGCTGTGGATCGGCAATCTCATCTCGCTTCAATGGCGTACTAAAAAGTCGAGGATTCGCTAGGCAACAAGAGGATCATCGGCTTTGCCAAACACGGTGCTGAAGGTCTCTGGCGCACGCCATAATTCAGCCTGTCCATTGGCTCGTATGGCCACTTTCGCGGGACGCAAGAATCCACAGCTATTTGAAGCGAAGTGGTCGGCTGAGTAGGCTCCCGTATGGAAAAGCACGAACCGTTCGCCGCGTTGAGGTAGACGATTCAACGTGACCTTGGTCTTGCTAATCATGTCGCCAGAGAAGCACAGTCTGCCGGCCAAAAATGCCTCGATCGGAGCGTCATCTTCACGCAAAGGAAGCACTGCGGCAGGGAACATGTCAGGTGAAATGAGATTGGTGCCGTGATTGTTGATGCCCATGTCCAGGGACACAACGGTGTGATCGAGCACGGTCTTTGTACCTGCGACTTGGGCCAATGTAATCCCGGCTGTCGCCATCAACGCTCTGCCCGGCTCGATAATCAGCGACGGTGAACCCAGATCATGCAATCGCTGGGTGCACGTTCGACCGTCGGCGAACGTATGGTGCAGCAAGTGATCGAGCATGGCCGCTTGGGGCACAGCTGACCAATAGGCCTTTCCAATCCACGATGCCCCAGCAGACGCACCGTTCGAATAGCCCATTGGAAGATCGTTCCACGTGACCGATCCAGAAGCCTTTGAAAGCAGTCGTTCCCGCAAACGTGCTTGGAATTCTCGCCACGCCTTCTCTGTCAGGAAGGACACTGGGAATCCTCCTCCGACATCAATCAGATCAGGACTAAGTCCACATTGCTGTGCCTGTTCCATCAAGACAAGCAGATGGTCTAGCAACCGCTCATATCCAGACGGTTCGGCGATTTGTGTTCCAATGTGAGCGGATACTCCGCGACAGCGAATGGTCGAGTGGTCGACGAATTGAGAGAACAAATGGGATGCTTCGCGAATATGGAATCCAAACTTCGTCCAATCTGCAGCCGTTGTCTGATCGTCTGAAGTCAATCCAGACAGTGGCATACCGCGAAAGCGGAGAAGAATGCTTGCCTGCCGTACGCCGTCTGCTGTCAATCGCTCGATCTCATCGATCTCATCCTGATTGTCGACCGCGATCAGGCACCCAGCCTCCAACGCCCCTGCGAGGTAGGCATCTGACTTAGCATTGCCATTACAGATAATGCGCTCAGGAGCGATGCCTTCTTCCAAACCCAGCAGCATCTCGTTTTCGGATGCTGCATCGATTCCCAAGCCTCTCAGACTGGCAGCACGTACGGCCCCGCGGCATGGATTGGACTTCACAGCCAACGCGACGAATCCCTTGGGATAGGATCTGCTCAAGGCATCAGCAAAGCCCCTTGCATTGGCTTCGAATTGTTCGAGGAACAAGACGTGAAGCGGAAGCTTGTACGTGTCTGTGAGACGGCCTATGGGCTTGGCATGCTTTTGTATCAGGTGTTCAAGTTGGCTTGAAGTCGGTGTCATGTTGGCTCCAGTCGTTGCGGATAGATGGTAATCGACTTGAGGGGGGATGTCAGGTGGCGGATACGCAGATAGAGCCCAAGACAGCTGTCCGTAATGGGCACCACACGATGAGTGCGAGGTGTCGTAGTCGAAAGTCTTAAAGAACGCGGTGCAGATCAGCGTTTGAAGCCGATTGCTCATCATGAGCAAAGCCGGTGAATAGAGTCCAATAGGGCCTCGGCGCGGCGATGTACCGGATTTCGATTGGCAGATGTCCAAGACACGAGTTCCACGATTGGGGCCTTGTACATACTTCCTGCCCGTGCTATCGTGACATCAAGGAGGAGATGCTCATGCCAATTACGATCACGATTACATCTGGAATGCTTCTCGCCTTCTTCTGGGCATTTTGGATCTTCGCGTTCGCCGGCTTCTGGTGCGGCGGCCGCTGCTAGCCACCAACAGATAGAAGATGACGGGTGATTGAATGTGACGCGGATCACAAAGACGGGGAGAGTTGTCATTTGGGCTCTCCTTCTTTTGTGGGCCGCGTCACCCATTGTCACGGCCGATCTTCGTGACGATCTAGCCCAGAAAACGGGGTTGGATCGTGATTTGGTTAATCTCGTCACAGTGGATGTAGGCGGGACTGAACTTACGCTGACGTTCGTCTACATCAACGAGCGTACGTTTCAGAGCAAGATTTCGCCGGAGTTGTCTTGGACGCTCCAGCCCTTTGTCGGGCGAAATGCCATCTATGTGAATCCCAGCGTGGAGACAGTTGTATCCCAATTTGGGTTTGACCCTCAGCTCATTTCGATTGTGCAAAACGGAATGGCCATTGGGCCTGGACTCGATTCCTGGAGCGAGATTACGCCCGGATTTTTGAGCGGCCAATTCGTCGTCAACCCGGGGGGTATGGAGCAAGGCTCTGGCAGTGAAGGTGTTCTCGTCCTTGACGAATCGCTTGATGGACGAGTGGCATTCGACGTGATGTATGCCGGGGAAAGAGCCTCGTTTGTGATCAGCGCGACCTCTAGCGTGTCGCAGACGACGGGTTCACCCTCAGCTGCCCTGCAATCGCACGATCCTATTGAGGTGGCGCCACTTGAATCATTGGATACGGTCCAGGAGTTGCTGCTGCACGAGGCATTTTCGTCTGAAGCGATGGCTGCTGCGTTTCAATTGGATGCGAACCTGGTTCGGACGATCGTGCTTGCTCCCCGAGGACGAGAGCTTCGTCTATTCTTCGTTCGTCTTGAAGCATCGATTCGAACGAGTTTGCTCGGATCTGAATTGCTGAACGCAGTCGATGAGGTCATCGGGACGGGCGCGGTGATGGTCTGGGCCGTATCGCCAACAGGTACTGAGTTTACCCCCTGGAATTTCTATATTCGGCAAAACAACACCAATTACGTCTTCTTCAGCACGGCATCGTTTGTCGAACTCACTGAGAACTTCCTACGTTCCGAGCGCGTGGAGATCGGCGACGTAGCAGCGGGCGTCATCCGACTGCCGCGGAGCGTCGATTCATCTGCCGCGTTTTCTGTGCTCTACGGGACCTCTGGAGTCGACTATCCATAGAATTGCCCTCTTGCAGTTGACATCTGTTGCTTTACATCGGACGATTTGCTCGGTGAAACCATGCGCATCATTCTCGCCTCAAAATCGCCTCGCCGGCAGGCCCTGTTGGCCCGCATTACGAACGACTTTGTCGTGATCCCCAGCCATGCTCATGAATCGTCTATCGGAACGCCACGCGAACAGGTGCTGACCTCCGCTCGGTCGAAGGCCCACGCTGTAGGCGAAACCCATCATGGCGTGATCCTTGGCGCAGACACAATCGTCGTTCTTGGAGACGATGTGATGGGCAAGCCACGCACTCGAAGTGATGCTGAGTCGATGCTGCGAGCCTTGTCAGGTCATTCGCACACAGTCCTCACTGGACTCCATCTCTGGAATACGACACAGAACATCGAGCGTGAATGGTGCGCTGAGACACGTGTTCGATTTCGAGAGATCACAGAAGAGGAAATGCAATGGTATCTCGACAGCGGCGAGTATTCAGACAAGGCTGGTGCCTATGCGGTACAAGGAAGAGCCGCCATCTTCGTCGCGAGCATCCATGGCGAATACACCAATGTAATGGGATTGCCGCTTTGTGAATTGAGCCGCCTATTGCGGGAAGTCGGAGTGACCCTGTAGCCTTTCTAATTGAAGGTAATAGACGGTCATCGAGGGAGGAATCGTGCCGGACAAGAAGAAACACAGTATTCACACCATCCAGAAGATGAAAGAAAATGGCGAAAAAGTCGCTTGGCTCACTGCCTATGATTACCCGACTGCCGCGTTTGCTGAAGCTGCTGATCTGGACATGCTGCTAGTCGGCGATTCGCTGGGAATGTGCGTCTATGGCTACGAGGGGACCATACCCGTCACCATGGATCAATGCATCGTACACTGCGAAGCCGTTCGCCGTGCTGCTCCGAATACCTTCGTGATGGGCGATATGCCGTTCATGAGCTACCAAGTGAGCGACGAAGCGGCCGTGGTCAATGCAGGGCGGTTCATGAAGGAAGCGGGCGTCGACGCGCTCAAGTTGGAAGGCGGGAAGCGCATCATCTCGCGAATCAAGGCCATTCTCGATGCTGGCATTGTGGTTTGCGGGCACATCGGGCTGACGCCACAAAGCTCGGGACAGCTAGGTGGGCACAAGGCCCAGGGACGAACGGTAGCTTCTGCTCGTGCGTTAATCGAGGACGCCATGGCCATCGAAGACGCTGGCGCACAAATGCTGCTTCTTGAGGCCGTTCCGCCTGAAGTTGCTGGGTTCATCGCCAGGAAGCTGACGATTCCCGTGTTCGGAATCGGTGCTGGCCCCGAAACCGATGGACAACTGATTATCGTCTCGGATCTCATCGGTCAATTCCAGGCATTCACTCCGAAGTTCGTGAAGAAGTACGCCAATGTGGCGCAGGTCATCACGGACGCAATGACAGCGTATGTCTCAGAAGTTAGGGGTGGCGTCTTCCCGGCGGACGAGCACTGCTACCATATGCTGAAAGATGAAATTGGCAACTTGCCCGCTTTGATGCAAGAGTTCGAATGAGATGGCAAGGCATGACGAGAGCACACAATCAGGAGGCACGATGACCGACCTAAGACAGCGTCTGGCGATCTCTCAGGACAACCTTCAGCAAATCAATCAATTCCTGACGGATCCCGATTCCGAGGTGATCACCGACATTTTGTCGGTTATCGAGAAGCACGGTGGGCCAGAAGAGATTAATCGAAAGGCGGCGGCGGCACGTCAGCTTTCCAGCCTCATGGCGCGGTTGCGGGATTCCGGATCGCCGTATCTGGCAGACCTTGAATGGCTCATCGCTCAGCGAGATGCAGGTGCGTTTGTTACGGTCGACCAATTCCGACGGGATGTCTTGGGCACTGCTGCTTCCACGACCTCATTTGATGAGGGACATCCAGTGACGCTCGAAATCAGCGCCCTCCAATTCTTTCCGTGGCTGATTGTGCAAGCAAGGCAGGCGATTGATCGGCGTCAGCTTATGCCGGGGCGCTATATCCGTGTGCGCAACATGGCCGAGCAAGTCTCAGATCAAGGGGACACGCTGGCTGTTGCTGCCGCGATGCAAATTGTCGGTGCAAGTTATGTGGAGACTCTTGACACCAAGGGAACAGATGGCTCAAACATCCATCTGGGTGGCCCGGCCACGATCACCGGCTACTTCGGGGGCGTCGGACAGCCCAATCGCCATGCCTTGAAATGGGTTGACGAATTCCTTGGCTACTACACAGAGTATGGCATTAGGCAAGTGCTGAACATCAATCCTGGAACGGTTTTCCTCGGCTATGTTTTGCACAAGCTTGGGATCGATATCGAATTCAAGATATCTGTCTTCATGGGGAATGACAATCCGTATGCCGCCCTGTGGACGTTGCTGGGCGCCAAGCTGTTCGCACGCGAAGACGGGACCACATCGCTCATCGGGTTCAACTGGTCCAACTCCGTGAATAACGAAACCATCGAGAAGGGCGCGACCGTGCGGCAAGCACTGGGGTTCGAGGACGTCGTGCGGTTTGAGCACCACATTACGGAAACGTACAAGTCGATTGTCATTCAGCCCTACGACCGGACGGAGGAGCTGGTTGAACTTGCGGATCATGTGGCCAACATCTCGGCCAAACACGAGGGAGGCAAGCCCGAGACTGATGGTGTGCGAGCGCATCCCTCGGATATTCTCGACTACTTCGCGCCCAAGGCCGATATCGAGGCAAGCGGACTCATGCCTGCCATGCAGCAAAACTACTTGGACAAGCACGATGCACTGAACATCACTGCCACCGAACTCACGAAGAAGGGGCTGTCATTCATCGCTGCCAAGAATCTGCATCGATAGTCTAGATACGGACAAACAGCTTTATGGACTGCGGGCCCTATGCTTGCTGCAGTTTCGATCGCGGGATATGCTTGGGGCCCATTTTATCTCGAAGAGGTGCACATGTCTGACTACGCGTCGCTGAAGCATCAGATTGACGAACAGGGGATCCAATTCATCGATTTTCGGGTTGCCGACCTGGTTGGACGATTTCGACATCTGGCCATCCCCTCCGCCCGGTTCACGCCAGCGCTTATTGCAGAGGGATTGGGCTTTGATGGATCCAATTTTGGCTATCGTGCAGTTGCTGGAAGCGACATGGTATTGGTCCCTGATCTGTCATCAGCTTACGTGGAAGAGCGGCAGGGCGAGAAGATCCTGACGCTCATCGCAGACATCCGTGACGCGGAGACGCGCGGACAGGCAGCGATAGATCCGCGCGGAATTGCTCGAGCGGCCGTCGCCTATGCGCGCAGTCTAGGAATTGCCGACGACCTCATGGTGAGTCCCGAGTTCGAGTTCTATCTGTTCGACAGCGTGTTCTATGACACAGAGAATGGCCTTAGCGCCATCGAGATCGAGCCTGCTGAAGGAGTCGCCCACCGTGCGGGCATCGGAGCTTCTCAATATTCAGCCTATCACGCCCCATTGCACCAAGATCCATTCTTCGAGTTTCGATGTGACGTTGTTCGACAGATTGAGCAGGCGGGGATCCCTGTCAAGTACCACCATCATGAGGTGGGTGTTTTCGGTCAACATGAGATCGAATTGGGATTTGATTCGCTGGTTCGAATGGCTGATGCTGCATTGATTGTGAAATCGCTCGTTCATAATACGGCCACGGAACGCAATCTTAGTGCGACGTTCCTCCCAAAGCCGATCCACGGCCAGGCGGGCAACGGTATGCATCTCCATCAGTTCCTCGTCAAGGACGGCGTGAACCTATTTAGCGGTGAGAACGGATTGACGGAACTCGCCTTGTGCTACATCGGAGGCCTGCTCAAACATGGGCGCAGCCTGATGGCATGGACCAATCCATCGACGAATTCGTTCCGTCGCCTGGTCCCAGGATTCGAGGCTCCAATTCATCTAGTGTTTGGATCCGCCAATCGTACAGCAGCCGTTCGTGTACCGGCCTACGCACGTGGCGACAAACGGCGCATTGAACTGCGTACCATGGATGCGACGTGCAATCCGTATCTTGCTTTTGCTGCCATCCTGATGGCGGGAATTGACGGCATCCAACAGGGCTATCACGCTTCGGCGATGGGGTTGGGGCCGTTTGAAACTGACTTGTATGAGAAGAACTACGGCGAACCAGCTCCGAGAAGCTTGCCCGAAGCACTCGATAGCCTGGCTTCTGACCACGGCTTCCTACGTGAAGGCGACGTGTTCTCGCAGGGCGAAATTGACCATTGGATACGGGCCAAGCGTGCAGAATGCAGCGCAATAGCGGAAAGGCCACATCCGCACGAATTCGTTCTCTACTACGATCTATAGAACTTGAAAGGGGCTCGGGATCTTCACCCGATAGACCCCGAGGCCTCTCGCCGATTACTTCTTTTTCTCTTCACGATCCAGGTACTGAAGAATGGCTTCGACAACGAGATAGTTGATCGAGCGATCAACTTTGTCTCCAAGTCGATCCAGTCGTTCGATCGGTTTCTTTTCAAGTTTGTTCTTTGGAATGTAGATCGAGAGCGTTGTCACTTCGCTTTTTCGAACCATCACAATCACCTCCTTCTCTCTTTGAGGACCTTGAGGACCTTGATTTCTGTTTGAGCCTACACCAAATAATGGAGACTGCGCAACTCTATGGCAAGCGCAAAGAAAAGAGCCCCAAGATGTGGGGCTCTTTATTTCAGTTACAGGAGAACTCTTTCTATCTCAGAACAAAGCGGAAAGTATAGTAGACGACCTCTCGACCTTCGGACATTGCCATGTTCATTTCGTGACCAGCAGGGCGGACAACGGCCATCTCGCATGCCGGTTCACATCCCGCTTCTGCTCGTTTTGGCATCTCTTGCTGCATCATGCCACACGAGGCCCCGATGCTTCTCTCGATGGCCAGAACCAACGTGAAGATGCCTTCAGTAAGGACGTTGGTCGTCAGAGATGAAGTATCATCTGTCCATACAATTTCCGTGACCGGAACGAAAGCATCAAACAGATCTCCCGCGGGTGCGATTGAGATCGTTCGTCCGATGGGGGCAAAGAACTCCGGGCCGGCTTCATTCATCGTATTCACTGTGTTGCCACAAGGGAGCTGAATGGAGCAACGATCCCAAAGAATATTGATGACGTCATCGGATACGTTATGAATCCAGAACGGGATTTTGCTCTCTACGCCATCCTCATTGAATGCCGCATCGAACGCAATCCGAATCGTGTCATCATGAAATACAGCTTTCTCAGAGTACACAGGATCAAGCATCTCCAGTGACTGTTGGGGGAGGATTGTAACCCCGGCAACAGGCTCCGCGATGACGACGGGAGCGACAACTTGTTCCACCACAACCGGCTCATTCGACGCCATGAATAACCCAAACAAAAGCAGGGCCCCCATGATGCCCGCAATAACTGCAATCTTCCCTAAGTCTTGCACAACACTCACCCCTCTTGGTCAGAAACGCCCTGAAATCTATTCATCGTACTCCGGCATGGCTGTTTCACGGACGGGAACTTGACCAATTCAAGTGTGAACTCTGTCTGCAATGCAACTGGAGGTGCGGAGGCGAGATGTCCCAATAATTGCCGCTCGGTGATCCAGTATGTCATTCAGAGCCGACATTCGCAGTTTCGTGAAGTGAACGGGTGGTTCGTCAGTCATTGACAAGCGAGTGAAGTGCGGGAAATCGTCCATCTTCCCTTGGGAATAAACGCAAAAGCCAGCGAGAGGAGTCGAACCTCCGACCGATGGTTTACGAAACCATTGCTCTACCACTGAGCTACGCTGGCGGTACAATCAGGGATTATATCATGCGAGTAGGTGCCTTCAACCGGAGGGGAAATGGACGGACTATCGATTGCGGCTTCGCTTGGTGAGATCGCTCCGCGAATCGTCGAAGGCACGATTCGAACGATCTATCAGCCTGACAAGACTCAGTTCGTCTTCCGCGTCTTCGCTGGCGAGGAGCTGCAGCTGGTCATCGATCTCGGAGATGCGAGCATTCGCACGTCCACATGCAATATCGAAAATCCAATCAAACCTTCCATGTTCGTCATGCTCCTGCGTAAGCACCTTCGCGGAAGTCGCCTGGTAGCAGTGAATCAAATCGGATGGGATCGTGTGGTGGCAATGGACGCGATTCGACGAGACGGGCCAGATCGATTCACGTATCGGTTGATTGCAGAGTTGGTCGGCACGCGCGGTAATCTCCATTTGCTCCAGGATGGCGTCTTGGTGCAGTCCCTGCGCCCGGATCGTAGAAACTCAGTCGGTCGGCGCTATGTTGGACTGCCCTCTCAGGGAAAGTGCGATCCAAAGGAGGTTTCTCCGGCACAGCTTGCGACGTGGTTGTCGGAGAGTGCTTCCTCGGACGTACTGGCTGCCAAGATTGATGGCCTCGGCCGACGGACTGCCGGGGATTTGGTTGCCCAGTCCAGTGGGGATGATCTCGCGTTGGATCTGTGTCTTCGGCTGAAATCCTTCCTGGCGTTTGTCAACAGGCCGCAAGCATCGATCGCAGAAGACGAATCGCGCGCAACATTTTACCCACTTCCACTTCCAGCCATTCAAATGCCGAGTTTTCAGGAGGCTCTAAACCATGTCAAAGCGCAGGTACGGGAGGAGAACCTGCCGCCTCAAGACACGGTGTTGCGAGATTTGAAGCGAGCCATCCTGACTCGAGAGAAGACGATTGATAAGCTTGTCGACTGGCTTAATGACTCATCCCAAGCAGATGCATGGCAAGCGCAAGCCGATCTGCTGATGATCTTTCAATCCGACATCCCTCGAGGACAAACAAGTGTGGTTCTGGCCGACCCAACAGATGGTTGCGAGATGACGCTGGCGTTGGATCCATCCCTGTCGGCGATTGATAACGCGCAGTCGCTTTACAAGAGAGCTAAACGAATACGCCGCGGCCATCCGCATGTGCATATTCGGCTAAAGAGGCTGCGTTGCGAACTCACATTGCTGCAATCGGCCCTGGAAGCGCATCAACGCGCCGAGGCTTTGGAGTCCGCTGCGTTGGATCTGCTCCCCAAGAGAACGAAACAAGCACCACCTTCCAAGAAAGCAATCCCGTTTCGGCAATTTGAAGTTGCCGGATACCAGATTTGGATGGGCAAGAGTGCTCGTCAGAACGACGCCCTTCTCAAAGCGGCTTCGCCGAACGATTTGTGGATGCATGCCAAGGACTATGCAGGATCGCACGTGGTTGTCCGTGCTCATGGGCAAGAGCGGATTCCGGATGCCGTCGTTCATGCCGCTGCTCGACTGGCTGCCCTTCATTCCAAGGCCAAGTCTGAACGGCGCGTCGAAGTGACGATGACGCAGGTCAAGCGTGTGCGAAAGCCAAAAGGCGTGCCCGCAGGGCTGGTAACCGTGCGAGAGGCAGATACACTCACAGTGGATTTGGAGGAGGGCAGAGCATGAATTATGGGATGATTCTGGACGTCGCTTTGCAGCTAATCGCCGTCTTCATGGCGATTGTGTTTCATGAAGTAGCGCACGGCTACATGGCATTGCGTCTCGGAGACCCGACGGCAAAGAATCTTGGGCGCCTCACATTGAATCCACTTGCCCACATTGACCCTATTGGGACCATCCTCGTCCCTGCGGTCATGATTCTACTCACAGGTATGGGATTCGGATGGGCCAAGCCTGTGCCTGTCAACCCGAGATACTTCCGCAATCCCTTCCGCGGCATGTTGTTCGTCGCACTCGCTGGACCAGGCACGAATATCGCGCTTGCATTGGGCGCGACTTTGGTGGGGCAGCTCCTCTTGCTCATGGTGCCATCAACGTCAACCTTTGCCGCATCATCATTTGGCGTGAATTTGCTGATGGCTTTGTTCACAGTGCTTGCGTTCTTGGTCCTCTATAATCTGTTCTTCGCGGTGCTGAACCTTGTCCCGATTCCTCCTTTGGATGGCTCCCGGGTTCTGACCTACTTCTTGCCGACAGAAGGGCGACGCATCATGCTGCAGATGGAGAGGTATGGTTTCATCATTGTGGTCGGGCTGTTCTATTTCCATGTTCTAGATGGGCTATTCCGGGCGGCCACGACGTTGGCCCTGCAACTGCTAGGTGAGAGATGGATCGGGCTCGTATTCAGGTAGACAGCGACTGCCTCATTGCTGCTTCTATCGGGGATTTGTATAATCCGCCCATCTATTGAACCTTGGGAGTTGCGGACACAAGATGAGTATTCAAGCCGATTATAAGATTACCGATCGCCAGGAGATCGAGGCAACGATTCAGGTCACGATTCCGGCCGCAGGTATTTCACAACAGATTGAAGCTGTCTACAAAGAGTATGCTCGAGAAATGAATGTTCCCGGATTCCGAAAAGGCCGCGTGCCCCGGAGTTTCCTGGACAGTCGATTTGGACGAGACGTCTTCTTGCAGGAATCGCAAGAGGAACTCCAGCGCATGCATTTGCCCCTTGCATTGACGGAACTGGACCTGAATCCTGTCTCCACGCCACAGTTGGAGGTCGTTTCGTTTGATGAGGCAGAGCAATTCGTATTCAAGGCCTCGTTTGCCATCCTTCCTGAAATACACCTACCTGACACCAAGGGGTTGGAAATCTCCGTTCCTGCACTCAAGCCGGTGACTGAAGATGACGTGAAGCAAGCGCTGGATGATGTTCAGCAGCAATTCGGCGTCTTGGGTGAGTTGGAGGGCGAGACGGTCTCTGACGGCGACTTGGTGCATGTCAAAGAGGGCGAGCAGGAATGGGATACACGCGCCATGAACGAAAATCCCGTAACCTCAAAACTTGTAGGTGCCACGGTTGGGTCGACTGTTCAAATCAACGCAGAGCTTCCCAACGGCAAGCCGTTGCAGACATCGCTTGAAGTGGTCGGCTTGCGGCAAATTATTCTTCCTGATATCGATGACGATTTGGCAAAGGACGCCGGATACGGCGGCCTGGATGCTCTGAAGAAGGATATTGAAGAGAGGATTGCGAAGCGGCGCAAAGATCTCCATCAACAGTGGGTTGACGCTGCCTTGCTGGAAGCGTTGATCGAGAAGACAGAGATTCCCCTGCCTGAGCCGTTCATTAAGGACCTCGTGGAGGAGGAGCTGGAGCGGCTGCAAAAGTCGTTCGAGCGACCTGAGTCCAATCGCACCTACTCAGAGTATCTTGCGCAGCGCGAGAAGACTGAAGATGAGCTGAAGGAAGAGCTTAAGGCATCCGTCGAGGTGCGCGTGCGAAGAGAGCTGGTGCTTCAGCAATTGTCAGTCAATTTTGAGATCACGATCGACGATGAAGAACTCGGCAAGCTCGCTGAGCAGGACGCAGCTGAATACGAAGAAGATCCCGTCCGATTTGCTGCGCGACTGAAGGCTGAAGACCGCTGGCACGAATACCGAGTCAGCAAGATCAACGAGCGCATCTTCACGATCCTCACTGAAACGGCGATCATCACAGACGCGAAGGAAGAGGATGAGTCATGAGTGCACAGATCCCTTTTGTCATTGACCACAACGGGCAGAATGAGCGTTCGTACGACATTTACTCGCGATTGCTGGAGGATCGCATCATCTTCCTGCGTGACGTGATTGATGATGACGTGGCCAATGTCGTCATTGCGCAGATCCTGTTCTTGGCAGCCAAGGATCCATCCAAGGACATTCGCCTGTATATCAATTCACCAGGTGGTATCGTGACTGCCGGATTGGCGATCTACGATACCATGCGTTTCGTGAAGTGTGACGTAGCCACCATCTGTATCGGCCAAGCGGCGAGCATGGCTGCGGTTTTGTTGGCTGCGGGCGCACCAGGCAAGCGTTCGGCATTGCCGAATTCCCGAATTCTCCTTCATCAAGCTTCTGGCGGTGCACAGGGCCAGGCGAGTGACGTGGAAATTCAGGCGGCCGAGCTGTTGCGCATTCGCGATTTGCTGGTCAAGATCCTGTCCGAGCATACGGGCAAGCAGAAGCGAACGATTCAGAAGGACACGGATCGCGACAACTTCCTGTCAGCCCAGGATGCCGTGGAATATGGTTTGATCGATCGAATCATCCCGCCTCGCGCGTAGCGGGACGGAGGCCGATTGTGACAAGCCGCTGGAGATCGATTCCCAAAATTGACGTTCACGCGCATGTCGTGTTGCATCAGCGGGAGAATACAGATCTCATACTCAATCGGCCAGAACAGATGATGGAAACGATGGGGAAACACAACGTCAAGCAGGCCGTCGTGCTCCCCATCAATTCTCCCAAGTACTTTCCTCTGGACCCAGAGCAGCAAAGCGCCTGGTTGCGCGCCAATAACGAAACCCAATCCCAGCTCATGGCCGAGTCGAAGGGACAATTCATCGCATTTGCCGATTGTAGTATTGATGACGAATACGAAGATGCTGATCACGTTCGAGCGGAATTGGCTTGTGCCATCGACACACTAGGCTTGCGCGGCCTCAAGATCCATCCTTATAACCTGGGCGCACCAGCAACCGATGGGCGATTGCGCGCGTGGTACGAAGCCGCGACTGAGTTAGCGTTGCCGATCACCATTCACTCCAACCCTACGGGCTATGATCCGTCATTCAACGGATCAGCGCCGAGTACGATCTATCGCGCCTTTCACGCTCTCAATGAAGCGATTACCGTTGCCCATCTTGGGGGCATTGCGTTCTTGGAGACGATGGTTGGATTCGGGTATGTCGATCTATCCTATACCTTGATCATGCTCGCTGATCTTTACGGCATTTCTTTTTGCGAGCGGCTTCTTCGACGAATCGGGATCGATCGAATTCTGTTTGGCACAGATATTCCCCTCTGCACGTACGAGGACTACGAACCCATCTTCGATGCGATGGCGCTCTCAGCCGATGAGCTTGAACGAATTGCCTTTGTCAATGCTGAGCGCATGCTGACAGGACAACCGCCCCTCGATTCCGAGTAACCGCGCCCATCGACTCGATTCGCTTGGTCCTGTAGAGTGGAAGCATGCGTACGGGAACCTCCGATCTTCCACTTCATCACGGCCGCGCTCCTCGATGGCTCTTTCAACGCATGACCCGACTGGCGGGCTCCATCACCGAACTGATGGTGTTGGAGCATGGTGTCGATGGATTGCTCAGTCGGATTTCCGATCCGTTCTGGTTTCAATCGCTGGGATGTGTGTTGGGGTTCGATTGGCATTCCAGCGGTGTGACCACGACCACCTGTGGCGCCATCAAAGAGGGCATTAAGGGCAAGGAAGAGGAGCTTGGTCTCTTTGTGGCGGGTGGGAAGGGCGCGGCCTCTCGTGAGACGCCAGCAGAGATTAGGGCGTGGGGTGAGAAAACAGGCGTTGATGCAGACATGTTAGTTGACGCCAGCAAGACGTCGGCCAAGGTGGACAGCGCCGCCGTACAAGATGGTTATCAACTCTACCATCACGTGTTCTTGTTCGATCGAGACAGCCAGTGGGCTGTCGTGCAGCAAGGAATGAACGACGACAATGGATATGCCCGGCGCTATCACTGGCAGTCCTCATCCGTTGATGATTTCGTGAACGAGCCTCATGCAGCCATCTGCTGCGATCAGCGCAAATCCAGCCTCAACCTGGTCGCTCAATCGAGCGAGTCCGCACGAGAAACAAGCACCAAGTTGTCGAAAGAGAAACCCGTGGCTCTCATTGGCGAATTGGTGAAACTGAAGTCGCTGGCCCTACCTAGGCGTCACGAAATTCTGATGTCGGATATCTCACCGACGCGGTTGGATCGCGTCTTCCTGAAGACGTATGAAGCCCAGCCTGAAACGTTTAAGGATCTGCTCTGCCTTCCCGGTGTGGGAGCCAAGACGATTCGCGCGCTGTCGCTTATCGCTGAGTTGACCTATGGAACTGAACCAAGCTATCAAGATCCTGCTCGATTTGGGTTTGCTCATGGCGGAAAGGACGGCATCCCTTATCCAGTGGATCGCCCGCTGTATGATCAGACGATCGCTCTCATGGAACGAGCGATCCGCAAGGCCAAATTGGGGCATTCGGAGGAGCTGCAGGCGCTTCGTCGCATGGAGCGGTATTTTGGCGATCCCCTCACTCCAATACAGCGCACTGCCGCGGCGCCGCAGGGTTCTCAACGGCTACGTCTATTCTCAGACGATGACTAGCGCATGAACGCGCCAGCCAAGGCAAGGACGAAGCCAACTGCCATGGCGACCTGATAGCCAATCCTAAATCGGCGGTTGTTCTGTTGGTACGTCTGCCACTCAAGTTGAGCCCGCCGTTCGTTGAACTTCCCGCCACAAGCTTTGAGGCTGTCGATCCATCCTTCTTTCTCGGCCTCGTTTCGAACGTCAAGGATGACTTGTATGTGGTGCTTTCGAATCCAGATGACGTGGATGAGGCCCCAAGTACCGAACAGAAGAACTGAAACGCCGACAATCATCATCGATCGAGTGAAGATGAAGCGTCGAAGCTCGGCCAACTCGGCAGCAGAAGGAGGTTGAGCGCTCATCAACTTCCAAAGATAGACGAACGTCGAGTAAAGCAGCAGCGTAAGAGCGATAGCCAGAACGACGGAGCACAATGTGTAGCACAGCTGCTTTCGAGTTCGCGCCGCGCGAAGTGCCGCTTCCCAAACCCCGAACGTGTCAACCAGTCTGGCGGGCGGGGTTACCACATATTCAATTGGAGGGTCCTTGGGGCTGCGATCGGCGATCATGCGACGAGTATAGCTCCATTGTGCGCCCACAGTGAAGGCGGATTCTGGCATTGACTCTGCGTCACAATCGAAGCAAAGTACGTTTACATTGACATGGAAGGTGACCGCATGCCCAACCCTCAGGCGCTTCTTGTGATTGACGTCCAACGTATTTACATGGAACCCGATCCGATGGTGACATCGGATGGGAATGATCTCATCCCCAAGTGTCGGGGACTCATCGCGCGCGCGCGCGCCGCTTCAGTGCCCGTTCTCTTTGTCCGGCATGTCAGCGAGAACCAGCCGAATGATCCCGATCTCGTCGGAATCCATCCCGACCTTTCTCCGGCGGACGGAGAGCCCGTTATTCAGAAACGATTCGGGAGTGCATTCTTCAAGACCGATCTGGAATCCATTCTCAGCGAGTTGGATGTCGAGACTCTCTATGTTTGCGGGTTGGCAACATTCGGATGTGTCAACGCGACAGTCATGTGTGCGCTTTGCAAAGACTATGACGTGCGGGTGATCGCTAACGGGCATGGGTGTGTCGGCTCGGACGACACATCGGCCTCAAGCAGGATCGAGATCTTCAATGACATATGGGGCAAAGCGGGCGCGACGCTGATCCGAGCGGAGGATCTCGATTTCAACGCCTAGAAAGAGCAACCTACTTGCGAATCGTCTTCATGAACTCCGTGATCTCAGGCATGCCGCCTTGGAAGATGAGATAGCCGTCATAGGGTTCGCGTTCAGTAATCTCGCCACACACGGGAGTCAGCATGATGTCGCGGACGCGGTCGAGATCTTGGGTTTGACCCAACGCCCAGGCGAGCTTGACATAGGCGACTTCAGGCAACATGTTCTCTGCCGGGATGATGCCCTTGGCCATCAAGTCGCGTCCTGTGTCATAAACAAACATGTGCACAAAGCCCCATAACGTCTGAACTGTCATGTAGATGGCGACGCCAGCAGCGGTCGCTCGTTCGATGGCTGGGTAGACAGGCTTGTTGATATGCCCCAGTCCAGTTCCGGCAATGACGATGCCCTTGTAGCCTTTCTCGACGATGCCGTCGATGATATCGGGATGCATGTTGGGGTAGTAGTACACCATGGTCACGCGATCCTCGAACACAGCATTGATATCCACATGCCGATCCTGACGGCGATGCTGATAGTCCTGGCGCAGAGGAACGACGCCTTCGGCAGTGACTGTGGCCAACGGGATGTCTCCAATGGTTCGGAATGTGGAGCGGTATGATGAGTGCATCTTTCGCACGCGCGTTCCCCTGTGGAGCAACCCATATTCGTCTGAAGTTGGACCGAACATGCACACCATCACCTCGGCAATGTCGGAGGTCGCGGCTGCAGTGGTTGCATGAATCAGATTCAGTGCCGCGTCGGATGAAGGGCGATCTGAAGATCGCTGCGATCCGACAATCACGATGGGAATCGGCGAATTCTGCACCATGAACGCCAGCACGCTCGCCGTATGATGCATGGTATCGGTTCCATGCCCAATGACGATTCCATCGACGCCTTTCTCAATCTCGCTTTGAATGGCATGGGCCAAGGTGATGTATTGATGCGGTCCCATGTTTTCTGAGAACACACCGAATAGCTTCTGGGTTGTCAGATTGCAGATATCGGCAAGCTCGGGAACGGCTCCATAGAGCTCCCCGGGTGAGAACGCGGGGATCACCGCTCCTGTCCGATAATCCAGCCTCGATGCAATGGTGCCGCCCGTTCCCAGCAACGTGACATTGGGCTTGTCTGGCGAAATGGGGAACGCCTTTTCCGGTATCTGGTAGTGTGCTTCCTTGGAGCCGAGTACTTTCACACCCGTAATCGTGGCAATGTCAATGCCTATGTTGTAGCCGGTCGCCAACTTGAGGACCAGGTGGCGCGAATCATCGAATTCGGATCGCGGAAGGATAATCCCGCGGAATTCTCCTCGCGTGGTTTTCAGGACCACGTCGTCCCACACGCCCATGGCGAACTTCTGAAGGGCATCCAGCGATTCGCCGCGATATCCCTTGGCCTTGTCTGTGCTCACTGGACGCCTCCTTCCTCGACTCGGTGCGCTAGAGCTGCGAGCGACATATTCCCCAGTGCCTGGGGTCGCAATCTGCCCATCACCCAGTTTCGCTGAGCATGAGCAGGATTTCTGCGTCTCCGCTGACTGAATGCAGCCAACAGTAGAGGGATCTGGTCGAGGATCTCCCGTTCTGAATACGGCGCATAGCCGATCTGGTGAAGGAGGTCGTCGACGATGGCTTGGGGATGAACAGAAGCGATCGGAAGCAGTGTCTTGATCAGTTCCACGTTGAGATTCCGTCGACGGATTTCAGCGACCAGGGAGAGAATCCACTGTCCGTCTCCTGGACGATCGCCACAGGCGGCGCGCAGTGAATGGCCAAGCAGCGTACCGGCGAAGATGGGATCGATGCCCTGTTCGATGATTAACTTTGCCAGCAAAGGAAAGAGCGCCCGTTTGAGAATGAATGGCTGACAATCCGCGGGAATGTGCCATTCGAGCATCTGCGAGATGCAATCGCTGATGCTCTTGGGAAGCGCCGCTCTGATTTCTTCTATATCGGATTCGTCGATTGGAATGGGGGCTGAGTCCGTGTCAGGATACATGCGATCCGCGCCTGGCAAGACGCGTTCAAACAATGTGGTTCCATCCACCAGCGCCTTACGTGTCTCATTGGGAACGCCTTCGAAAGCCATCTTGCAGCGCTCCTCGACCGTTTCAATGGCCATAGCCATATCGCGACGAGGTCCCCAGACGATGATTTGGGCATCGGCATCACTACTGGATAATGCAGCGCGAATACGATTCCATGCCTGCTCATCCAACTTGGAATGAAGCTCTTCGCAGTGAGCCAAGTTGGGTTTCTCGATACAGGCGATCACCTTGACGCGATCGGCCAGCTCGTCGGCAAAACAACGGTTGGGACTGGTGAAGAACGACAGAATGCCCGCGAATCCCGGCAGGTTCATCGCCACCAACGCTTCAGGATCTCGCTCCTCGGCTGCAGCAATGGCATACGCCTTGGGATCAAGAGCCACAGCAGTCAGTGTCCACGATGCCGGATCGGACACGTTCGTTTTTAGTTGCGAGCGAATGGCGAGCAATGCCTTCTGTCTGAACGCTTCATTGTGCGTGAGCTCGGGAATCCAACGGATGTGCTGAACCCCCTTGATCTCGACGCGTGTTCCTCCTTCGATACTGACATTGACATCCTCGCGACCTGCACCGATGCCAACGCGAACGTGCCCTGTGCTTCGATTCAGGTAGCGAATCTGCTGCGCCGCCTCTGCTGCCTCGTCTGGCGTTAGCAGGTCAGGATAGGTCACGGTTTCGATCAGTGGCATGCCCAATCGATCCGTACTGTAGGTGCGTTCATGGCCGATATCCGAGACTTCGCGGCACGAATCTTCCTCAATACTGAGCTGGATGATTCTTACGATCTTGTTGGTCAGCTGGATCTCGCCGTCAATGCCGACGATGGCTGTGCGCTGGAACCCCGTGGGAATACTGCCATCCAAGTACTGTTTGCGAGCAATATGCAATTCACCTACGAGCTGACTCCCCAGGAGCAGGGCAATTTCCGTCGCGATCGCCAGTGCATCCCTGTTGATGACAAATGGTGGCGTGTCATCAATGTCATACGTGCACGCAGTCTCGCCCTTAATACGATAGATGATGTTCTTCTTGGTCTTAAACTCCATCAACGCAGTGCCGTCATACTCACCGAGCTCACTGAGCGTCGGACGCATGTGACGAACCAATTGAGCGTCATAGGCCTCTCCATCCTGGTACTGCCGCGCAGGGCACCGGCAAAACAGCTTCTTCTCAGTCTTCAGCTGCTGGTGGACTTCCAATCCGCAGCGAAAGCCCAATGCTTCATACAGGGATTGGGGCGCCATCTGCCTTGGGATATAACCAATGGCTGCCTTGGTCGTCTCGTAGACGTTGACAGGATTGTCGGAATCACTCATTCGGTTGGCCTCACCCTCATATAGAGCCGAGTTTGAATTGGTAAGGTGAAAGGTTATTTCACGTGGCCCAGAAGGGCAAGGCAGGTGCGTAGGTGAACTCACTCCCAATGTGATGTCTGTAACTTTGGCGCACGCGGGAAAGCTGTATACTGACTAGCGTGAGTATTGATATCAAGTCGCGTTCGGGAGCGACATTCAGGATGGCGCGAGGGAGTTCGAAGGGGAGGTAGGGGTCAAATGAATAGTACGTTTCTAACATGGTTAGCTGTCGCCGCAGTTGTCGGTGGCGCTCTCCTCTTGTTTCTAGGGATGCCCGCTGGCCAGCAAGAGGCTCCTTTGGCTTTGGAGACAGTGTCTGCGGAATCGGCGACTGTCAATGAAGCGAACTATTGGGAGCCGGTCACGACAGTGACGTCAACGACAAGGACCGTGCCGGTTTCTGTGCTGCAGGCGCCAGCAAGTAGTTACGCAACACCGCCTTGCTCATCCTGCGGAAACACGCGGCCTTCGGCTGCAGTTCCTGTGACGATGCCCCAGTCTTCAACACAACCTTGTGGGACCTGTGGAGCCATGGCAGTTGTCCAGCGTGCATCGGTGCCACCGTGCCCGAATTGCGGAGCCACCCAGCCCGCGTATCGGCAGCCTGGCGAACGATGTGGGTCCTGCGGTGCGATTCAGCGAGCGGTTGTCGAGCAGATACAGGTGCGACAGTGCAGTGCGTGTGGTTCAACGCAGACGGTGACTCGCGCTCCAGCCCCTGTTCGACACGTGGAAACGCACGCTTGTACTTCTTGCGGCATGGTTCCTGTTTCTCCGTACGCTGATACTCCGGTTTCTCCACTGGACGTGCACACGTGCAGCTCCTGCGGATCGTCGGCACACACTTCGGCAGTTCCAATCTACATGCAATATCCACAAGCCGCTTCGTGCGAGCAACGGGTTCCCAGTCCGTGTGGATCATCCGTGTGTTCGCCTGTACCTATGAACTGTGGATCACCTTGCGGCAACACGTGCCCGCTGGACAAACCAGGCATCAATCGCAATATGGAGTTGTGTGTTGAGGAGTGCACCTTCGTGCAGCTTCATACCACCATGCCGCATCCTGTTTGTTCAGATGTGAGATTTGAGTGGACGACGAGCAAGGGATCGTTCCTTCAGCCCAATGTCTCAGATCCCATTTACTACGTTCCTACAACGCAGTTTGCTGATGGCGAAGACGTGTGGGTGGTGGTGAAAATCACCGACGGTCGCGGTGCGACCTATACGGATCAACTCAAGCTGCACGTCAACAATCAGCGCTAATTCTTGAGCCTCGCCCATTCAGAACACATGGATGGCGAGGCTCTTCACTCTTGCCAACGCCAGGGTAGGCGCGTCTTGCTGCGGAGGGACAATGACTCGTCGATGTGTCCTGTTTGACATGGATGGTACGCTGTTTGACTCAGGCATAGATTTTCTGGGTATTCGTAGTCAACTGGGGCTTCCGCAGGACGGACGACCGATCCTGGCGCAACTCGAAGAGGCCACTCCCGAGGATCGCGCGCGCGGCATCGAATTACTTCATGCGACAGAAGCTGAAGGCGCAGCGAACGGCCGACTGATACCCGGCACCGCAGAGCTGCTTGCTTGGCTTAGGGGACAGCAAATCCTCTGCGCGCTAGTCACCAACAATTCACGGCGGAGTGTGGATGCCATTGTTGCCCGGCATCCTCTGTTGAGCTTTGATCTCATCCTCACACGAGATGATGCGGCAGCAAAGCCCGAACCCGATCTGTTTCTTCTCGCCATGGAGAAGCTCGGATGCAATCCGGCTGCATCTGCAGCTGTCGGCGATACACATCTAGATGCTATGGCTGCACATCGCGCAGGCATTCGCGAGATTCATCTCATATCGCTGCCTGAGTGGATGGCCAATGTCATTCCTGTAAACGTCGAGTATAAGCCTGCCAATAATCTGGCTGACGTACATTCCGGGCTTGAAGCATGGTTGCTACGTGAAGATGCTTCTGGCTCAAGGACATAGGCAGCGAATATCACTGCAGGGAGGGTACTCCCTGCAGTGATCTCAGTTCAGTGTGTATCGGCCTCTTAGGAGAGAGACCAGATGGTGCCTTGAGCCGTGTCCTTGAGTGTTACGCCCAGGTCAGCCAGCTGATCGCGAATCTGATCCGCCAACGTAAATTCCTTTTTCTCACGAAGCTGCTTGCGTAACTCAATGAGGAGCGTCATCAAGCCATCTTCCAGCCCACTCTCTCGAACCGCGCCTGTTGAGAACAGTCCCAGTGGCTCGCCGAGTTCCTTCAGAAGCGCGACAGCATCAAGCAAAGCCATTCGATCCTCGGCTGTGGATTCGGCTCGGTATCGATTGGTTGCAGACACCAATTCCTGGAGTACACCAATGGCGGCGACTGTATTGAGGTCTTCGTCCATAGCCTCGATGTAGCGTGAGCGGAACTCACTCAAGGAAGCGACAAACGCGCTACCTACATTACCGTAGGTTCCTGTAGCTGTCCGCAATTCAGACTCGACATCCGTAAGCATCGTGCGCAAACGCGTCACTGCCGTTTGTGCTGCTTGAAGACCCTCTTCAGAGTAGTCGAGGGGTTTTCGGTAATGACGGCTCAGATAGAAATAGCGGACAGTCTCTGGATCGTACTTTGCAAGCACATTCTTTGCATAGTCGAAGTTGCCCAACGATTTGGACATCTTCTGACCTCCAAGCGAAAGCAAGCCATTATGAAGCCAGAAACGGAAGAATGGTTCTCCAGACAGAGCTTCGGCCTGTGCGATCTCGTTTTCGTGATGCGGAAACACAAGATCGTGTCCACCAGCATGGATGTCGCGATGATTGCCCAGGTATTGATGAGAGAGAACGACGCACTCCGTATGCCACCCAGGGCGGCCTTCGCCCCATGGCGAATCCCACTTGGGTTCGCCCGGTTTGGCAGACTTCCAAAGCGTGAAATCGAACGGATTTTCTTTCTGGGATGATGCCTCAATGCGCGCTCCTGCCTCTTGATCATCCAGTCTTCGTCCCGACAGCTTTCCATAGCCCTCGAACCGATCCACACGGAAATAGACGTCGCCATCCTGCTCGTAGGCAAAGCCAGCCTTCTCCAAGCCTTGGATCAACTCGATCATCCCAGCGACATGTTCCGTCGCCTTCGGTGTATGCGTCGGCTGAAGAACGCCCAATCCCTTGAGCAGCTCGAAGAATGAATCGGTATAGACGCGGGCAATCTCTTCGACAGTCTCGCCTGACTCAATGGACTTGTTAATGAGCTTGTCGTCGATATCGGTGATGTTCTGCACGTGAATGACGTTCCAGCCTTTGAAGCCTTCGAAGTAGCGACGCAAGGTATCAAAGACAATGAGTGGACGTACATTGCCGATATGAATGTGGTCATAGACGGTGGGGCCACAGACATACATCCCCAAAATGTTGCCGTCTTGCGGTTGGAATGTCTCAGTTTGTCGCGTGAGGGTGTTATAGAGTTTCATCTGTCCCCACCTCCTTTGGCGCAGAGTATAGAAGACGCCTCGACGAGTTGCTACCACCGGAAGTAGTTCGCGGCTAGACTGTGTCCATGACGATCTGGAATGTGCTTCTAACCATTGCGATCTCTGCCACGCCGTTTGTCGAGCTTCGCGGAGGCATTCCCTTTGCCTTATCTCAGGGATTGTCACCAGCAGCAGCCTTTGCGCTGGCCTTGCTGGGAAACCTCGCCGTGGTCCCCGTACTGCTTTGGGGCCTAGAGTGGATTGAGAGGCTGTTCATGCGTTGGCGATTCACTCGCAGGATTCTCGAGAGCGTGTTCGCTCGAAGTCGCCGCAAGGGACGCT
>Ga0180007_10000750_pt1 | contig 50580 bp, 36 predicted proteins | sample MM_PC_MetaG_FD_121122 | JGI IMG/M metagenome (GOLD analysis project Ga0180007, IMG submission 121122) | Groundwater microbial communities from the Aspo Hard Rock Laboratory (HRL) deep subsurface site, Sweden - MM_PC_MetaG | ecosystem: Environmental > Aquatic > Deep subsurface > Groundwater... | reverse complement strand
TAGATTGTTCGTATGACCAATGTAGTGTTTTTGATTTGTTTTGCTTTTTAATACGTAGACGTAAAACATATATTGGAGGTGTTGTAAATCTTGTGGAGCTAAGCGGGATCGAACCGCTGACCTCTTGAATGCCATTCAAGCGCTCTCCCAGCTGAGCTATAGCCCCGTTAAAAATCTTATAATTTATTATTAAGAACTGAAAAACTAAAATAAACAGTTTCAAACGAACACGGAAAATACTACCTTAAATTATAACACATAAATTGAATACGAATTATAATTATTCACTTGCAAAAGTAATCAACTAATATACTTTTGTCAATTTATCATTTCAATTCATTGGCATTAATTACAAGTTTATAATGTTCTTTTCCATCTTTATTTAAAATCGTGAGTCTGAGCTCCCTGTTCTTTAGCGGTCCAGTAACTTCAATAGTGCCAAAATTTCTTTCCATTAATAAACTTTCTTCTATCCTTCCCTCATTTTTATAAGCTTTCGAAGAAGGACCAGCAGTAATTGGCGATAATGTAAAATCGTACAGTGGATAAGTACCATTTCGTTCAATTTTTGTTATTTCGGCTCTATGCACATCACCGGTTAGAAAAATTACTCCATTTATATTTTCAGATTTTATTCTATCAAGGATTTTCTTTCGTTCTTCAGGGCAAGTGGAATGATTTTCACCTCCCGGATTTGGATTAAGGAATTGAGTACCTATAACAACAAACTTAAATGATGCTGAACTTGAACTCAATGCATCTATCAACCATTCAATCTGATCATTACGCCACTGCCATAACTGCTGAGTTTTAAAATGAAGAGGATATTCAAAACTAACAATTTTATTGTTTATCAATAACTCATATTCATATGTATTACCGGGTTCCAGTTCATCTGCTATTAAATGAGCCGTAAAAGCATTTCCCTTTTTAGTATCAATTATGTTAGTTGAATATTTTTCCTCGCTATTACTCTTCCTCCAGTAATTGAAATATACCTTTGCTTCACTATTAGTTTGTACCCAAAGCATAACTTCCCGCATTGTTGAATATCCAACCATAGGCCCGCTTTGAAGCAATTTTTTTTGACAATAAACGGAAGTTGAAAGCAAAACTATAAATAGAAAAATAATCAGTTTAAGTATTCTCATTTTTTGCCTCCCCGCAATTATATAATAATTGAAAATAATCATTAGATTAATGAACAAAAATATTTTTTTTGTGAAAGGACAAATCTAAATGAATGGTCTAAAAATATTTTATATAATGTTATTGTTTGCGATTCCGGCAATGGTTTCAATAAACTCATGTGATGACACAGTTACCGGCGATGAAATTGATAGTATAATAATACCTGAGCAGGATGTGAGTTTTTCTAAACATCTATATCCAATTTTTAATGTTAAGTGCGCACATGCCTGTCATAATGAAGAAAATTTTGACGGGAGCTATAGCATGACAACATGGAGCAATGTTCTTCAAGCAGGTGTAGTAAATCCCTTCAGCCCGGAAACCAGTAGATTAATTTGGCGTATTGATTCCGAAAAATACGGCTATGAACCTATGCCACCATATAATTCTAATGTTAAACCACTCACAGAGAACCAAAGAATAGGTGTTTTTACTTGGATAAAAGAGGGGGCTAAAAACAACTAATGCTTTCAAGATGTGAAAAAATTCCCGACACAAAACTTGAAACACTTAGGAATACACCCTCAGGTATTTATCTTTTAGAATTGTACACGAAAAAAAAGTTTTCACCAAAGAATAACAAATTTTCCGATATAGTTTTAGAAGAAGGATTCTACTATTACGTAGGTTCAGCTCAAAAAAATTTGAGCAGCCGAATTTTGAGGCATTTTAAAAGAGAAAAAACTTTGCATTGGCATATAGATTATATCACTTCTAATGACTCCGTTGAAATTATTTCAGCATTAATAATTCCTGGAGCCGAAAAATCCGTAGAATGGGAGATTGCAAAAGATTTGGAAAATTATTTTGATCTGAGCATCCCTATAAAACAATTTGGTAACTCGGATACCAATCTTACAAATTCTCATTTATTTTATTCGAAAGAGAAAATACTTTACAGCCATTTCATTTTACGATACCAATCTATCGTACGTTTTAAACCATCTTCCAAAGAGATTTTCGGAACATAGCCAAGTTCTTTTTCCGCCTTCGATATATCGCACGTCCAGTATGTCTGAACAAAATCCCTGGCTTTTTCCAAATTAAATGTGGCGGCCTTTTTACTGAATAAGGCGAAAAATTGAGCTATGGCGGCCACAATGTAAACTAGAAAGTGAGGTATCCTTAGGTTAATAGCTTTCTTTCCCATCGCTTTTGCTATTACGCCGCTTACCTGAGGCCAAGTATAATATTCTTTAGAACTTATAAAATATATTTGATTTTTAGAATTCTCATTTGTTGCAGCAAGGTAAATGCCATTAACAAGATCATTGACATGTACTAAACTCACTTTTTTTTCGTTGAAGCCAACTAATGTCATTAAACCTTGATGATATGTCTTGAATATAAGATATATTTCCGTGTCTCTTTCACCATATACTGCTGAGGCGCGTACTATGGTGATTGGCAATTTATCGGAAAAATCTAAGGCAACTTTTTCCTGCTCAAGTTTTGATCTGCCATAAGTGGTGATTGGACTGGGTTTAACGTCCTCAGTAATTGCTTTTTCAGTTCCACTTGGACCGGCAGCTGTTTGACTGCTAACAATCAAAATACGATTTATTTTTGAGTTTAATTCTAAAAGTGTTTCAAGCAAGGTTCTCGTGGTTTCAACATTTCCCGTAAAATAACCTTCCTCATATTTTGATTTTACTACGCCAGCTACATGATATAGATAATCCGCATCGATCAATACTTCTTTAAGAGCAGTCTTGTCAAACAAACCGCACTTAATAATCTCAACAGGTTTGTCTTTCAACCATTTTAAATCGCTCGATTCGCGGACAATACATTTTACTTTATGCCCTTTTTCTATTAACAGATCTACTAGATGGCTACCGACAAAACCGGAACCCCCTGTTACTACGGAAATGATGCTACTATTTTCTGTCGACATATAAATTATTATGTTAATTGATTTTATAGAGATTTAATAATAAGTTTGCTTTAATATATATTTTCTAGATATAATAATAATAAAAATACCTCACTTAATTTAATTTTCAGGAGGAGTAATTTGGATTTATTCAAAAAATGTGCAGACTTTACGCGTGCAGACGAAATTAAGGCATTAGGTGTTTATCCTTATTTCAGGGCTATAGAAGAAAATGAAGGCCCAGTTGTACAGATTGAAGGTAAAAAAATGGTAATGGCAGGATCGAATAATTATTTGGGTTTAACGGCGCATCCAAAAGTAAAAGAAGCTGCGATTCATGCAATAGAAAAATACGGTACCGGTTGTTCAGGTTCTCGGTATCTAACAGGCACACTCGATCTTCATATTGAGTTAGAAGATCGTATGGCAAAATTTTTCGGCAAAGAAGCTGTGATGCTTTATAGTACAGGGTATCAAACTGCTCAGGGTATTATTCCTACATTAGTTCAGCGTGGTGAATTCGTTGTATCTGATAAAGATAACCATGCATGTATTGTTGCTGGCAATTTAATGGCCCGGGGGTCAACAGCCGAATTATTGCGTTATAAACATAACGACATGAATGACCTTGAAAGAATTTTAAATAAAATTCCAAAAGAAACTCCTAAATTGATTGTAAGTGACGGCGTATTCAGTACCGGTGGAGAAATTGTTGATCTTCCGCAACTAGTTCAGCTTGCAAAAGCCAATAACGCTCGTGTGCTTATAGACGATGCACATTCTGTTGGTGTTATTGGTAAAGGCGGTCGCGGAACGGCAAGTGAATTCGATTTGGTTGATGATGTTGATTTAACAATGGGTACTTTTAGTAAAACTTTTGCCTCACTAGGTGGATTTGTTGCCGGAGACGCAAAAGTTATAGATTATCTAAAACATCACTCCGCCGCTTTAATATTCAGTGCATCCCCTACTCCCGCATCTGTGGCGGCCGCAATGGCGGCTTTGGAAATACTTGAAGCTGAACCGGAAAGAGTTGAAAAACTAATAAGTAACTCAAACAGAGTTCGCAAAGGATTAACAGAAGCTGGCTTTACAATAATTGAAGGCAGAACCGGTATTGTACCAGTTATTGTTGGTAACGATGAATTAGCTTTTAAAATGTGGCGCAGACTTTTTGACGAAGGTGTTTTTGTGAATGTATTTATTTCGCCAGGAGTTCCTCAGGGACGACAAATGATGCGTACAAGTTATATGGCCACACATGAAATTGAACATCTTGATTTTATTATAGATACATTTATAAAAGTTGGAAAAGAATTAGGACTTATCTAATTTTTTATTTTAATGATTTTATAAAGGCATACTGTTTTTAAGTATGCTTTTTTTTTGCGAGGAGTAAATTATGAGTGAAATAGTAGTTAAACTATTGCAACAATCCGATATTAAAACTTTCCTTAAATTTGCTTTTAAAATTTATAAAAACGACCCCAATTGGGTGCCTCCACTTTACATCGATAAAAAGAAAATCCTTAACAAAAAAAAGAATCCTTTTTTTAATGATGCTGAGCTCGATATGTTTATGGCTTATAGAGATGGAGAACCTGTTGGTAGAATCGCGGCCATTAAAAATAATGCTCACAACAGAATCCATAATGAAAATATAGGTTTTTTCGGATTCTTTGAATGTATAAATGATCAGGAAGTTGCGAATAAACTATTTGATACCGCTAAGGAGTGGATAAAACAAAGAGGTTTGGATACAATGCGCGGTCCGGCGAGTCCATCCAGCAACGACGAATACGCTCTGTTGATTGAAGGATTTGATGATCCCCCCAAATTTATGATGCCTTATAATCCAACGTATTATATAGACTTGATTGAAAACTACGGTATGAAAAAAGCTAAAGATCTTTATGCTTATATAATCAGTCAAACAAAAATGCGACAATCCGAAAAACTTATTAGGGTTCAAGAAATAGCCAGAAAACGCTCCGGAATTAAATTACGTTCCATTAATATGAAGGAATTTAAGAAAGAGCTGGAGCTGGTTAAATACGTTTATAATAAAGCCTGGGCTCCCAATTGGGGATTTGTGCCAATGACTGACGCTGAAATTGACGCTCTAGCTAAAGATCTGAAACCCATAGTTGAACCATCACTAGTTCTTTTTGGCGAAATAGAAGGTCAAACAGTTGGTTTTGCCTTAGTTATTCCAGATTATAATAAACTCTTCAGAACATTTAAAGGGAGATTATTTCCTTTTAATTTTATCAAATTATTCACTCAAAAAAGAACAATTGATTGCGCAAGAGTAATTACACTTGGTATGATACCTGAGTTTCAGAAAAAAGGATTGGATGGAGTTTTTTACGCTGAAATAATGGATCGCGCAAGAGAAATTGGAATCGAATATGGTGAAGCCAGCTGGATTTTGGAAGATAATGAAATGATGAAACGTGGCGCCGAAGTTATGCGGGGTGAGCTTTATAAGAAGTATAGAGTATACGACTTTAAAATATAAACCAGGACTTGCTATGGGAAAGATTTTATTTATTTGTTTATTATTAACTTCTTTTCTTAATGCTCAATATACATCGAAAGATAAAGATCTTATACGAACCACTTCCTCAAGAACATTCGATACAACTATCGTCAATAACTATCTAGACTCTGAGATTGTCGAAAAAGTGAATGCAGGTTTACTGTCAGCTGCAAATAGTAAGGATTCTCGTTTTATACCCAATATTCTAAACACAAACTTCGAGGAACATCATAACTTCAAATTATTTGCTTTGTCGCAAATTGGTGAATCGAGTTTGTCTACAAATTATATTCTGAATCTTCTCTCGAACTCGGATACCGAGGATGTACATAGACAAGAGTTATTCTCAGCACTCGGCTTTGTTGCTGACTCCATTACGTTGATGTCGTTAATAAATAACTTTCCAATCGAACGTGGCATTCCAACCGCAATAATTAATTTTAATTCACGCAAAATATCATCTCCGCAAAGGGTCGATTACCTTATTGAATCCCTTGATGTTGTAAACGATGACGATTTAGTGATTGAAATTCTATATGCGTTAAGCAGACTTAATCCTCTAACTAATTATTATTCTAGGCTTGTTGATTTTATTCGGCAGGATGACAATATCGTGCCTGTTCAGGGGAAACTATACACCTTAAACTGCATTCGTAAATTAAAATATTTTGATGAATTCGAGTTGTTTGACGGTCTTATAAATCATGAAGATTGGCGTATTAGAGCTGAGGCGGCAAGAACTTTGTGCTACTATAATTTTAATTCTGAAGCAGAGGTTTTAAGTTATCTTCGGTTATTAAAAGATAAGAATCCTAATGTTAGCCGAGTTGCCGGAGCATCGGTGAAAGATATGAAAATAGCTTCCACCTTAAGATCAGTTCTTGAAAAAGAAATTCTACAAGGTATTGATAACCGTTTGTTTACAGACAATACCTCGGGGGAAGCTTTCATCTCTTTATGCTCCTTCTTCCCAAATAAAATTCCGCAACTGATTGAGCGAGTGGATTCTAAAATTCAGAAGTCTTTTATCAATTCTGCATTAAAATACAGCCTCTCCGATGCCAAATGGATTTTTACTTATTTGCTCAACCAGCTTAGCACTGCGGGTGAAATGGAATTATTGCACATAGTTCCCGCAATGTTAGATATTCAGGATTCTCTGAAAACCGATAAAGATTATAATAAGCTTATAATTTCATTTCTCCAATCGGAGTATGCGTCAACAATTTCTATAACCGCTGATGGACTTGATTCAATTTTTATTGCCGATAATAAAAGCATACTTCAACAAATTATAATAGAACAAATTTTTAAATTTCAGAATAATCCAGAATATATTGAAAGTATACTCTCATTAGTAAATATGTCAAAAATAATATCCAGTAGTTTATTTACCACTACGTTAGAAAATTTGAAACTCTCTAACCTTTCATCTCTTAAAAATTATGCTAATTACAATCTTGGTCTAATTGTTAAAGAGGAAAAAACTATAGAGCGTTTGGATACAATTATTGATGCCGCCTTTAATTATAAAGGAGCAAAAGTGCTTACCAATAAAGGTAATTTCGAATTAATTTTTCTGCCTTCGATGGCGCCTGTTTCAGTAGGCAATTTTGTAGTATTAAGCCTTCAGCAATATTTTGCTAATGTACTTTTTCACAGAGTAGTTCCGAATTTTGTAATACAAACCGGTGACAGAAGCGGCACAGGTTGGGGCGGACCTGGTTATGAAATAATTTCAGAATATTCACCATTGGAATTTAGGAGAGGTTTTGTTGGTATGGCAAGCGCTGGAAAAGATACAGAGGGATCCCAATGGTTTGTAATGCATAGTTACTTTCCGCATTTAAATGGGAGATATACGGTATTTGGCAAAATTATTAATGGAATGGAAGTAGTTGATAAAATAGATCAAGGGGATATAATTTTATCGATAGAGTTGCGATAACCACTATGCAATTACTACGGTGATTCATATATCGTAATAAGGCTAATCGAATCTTAACCTCTCAATTACAAATTGCTATTTAAGAATTTGCGCTAAAGCTATTGAGTGTTACTTTTCCATTGCTTCAAGGTATTTAGTTGTATGCCCTACGTCAATTTTTTGTAAAATATTAAAAATAGATTTATCCTCGTAATTCTTAAGATAGTCAACGAGTTCACCGTTTTTTGCGTCAAAAAATACTGTTAACAATACGCTTCTTTTATTAATACGTTTTTGGAGCTTTTCTAAATTGTGTATCATTTTAACCATACTTTCGTATGTTTTTTCTTTATTCTGATAATAAAGGTCAATGCCATTGTAATGGTAGTCGGTAAAATCATGTCTGAACTGCATAAAACTTGCGTTCAATAAATCATCTACTAAAGCGCGTTTATTAAATCCTGAACTTTTATTTAACCAAGGATCAGGACTGGAACTGGAACTCCCCTTAACCGCTATGTTTAAAGCTTTATCAAAAGAGGCCGTTCCTCCTTCCCTTTCATAAGATTCGTTTTCAAAGCCTATTATTATATACGCATAATAATCCAGGAAACTTGTCAAAGGATCAAAATCAGTTTGATTAAAATACATAGATTGATTCGGTTCATAATTAAATGACCAAGAATTATCCATTATGGAAAGAATAAGTGTACTTTTTTGCTGACCTTCTATAGGACGTTGACTTGTAACAACAACCTGAGCGTTATAATTAACCTCGTTACTACCGCCTGTAAAAAAAACATTGAAATTGCACTTAATCTTCTGCCATTCCCACTTTTCTCCAGTAAATTGATTGTTGTTAAGATAATCTTGAATTTGTTGTCTAAATCCAACCATCTTATCTTTGTAAGCTGTGGTTAATTGTTCGTAATTTACAGTAACTGTGGCTTCAAGTTCCTGCCCAAATGTAAAAACAAACGGTATAAAAATAATAAGAAATAATTTTTTCATTTTTAGCCCGACTCTTGATAAACTTAATAAGATTGTTAAATTGAATTATACAATAGCAATCTACAAATAAAATCATGAAAACGCTTTATTTTACAATCATTTTACTTTTACTACATCTGCAAAATAATAGTTCCGCACAAATAATGCCAGGTGCAAAACAAATCGCCATTTCTAATTCTTCACTTGCTCTGAGCAATGATGTGTTTTCTCATTTTACAAATCCCGCCGGATTAGCTCAAATAAACTGGAGTGAAATAGGAATTTATTACTCGCCCGCCCCATTCGGAATGACGGAATTATCAAACGCATTTGCGGCTTACCTGCAACCAACCGAATTTGGATCGATAGCTGCGGGATTTATGACTTATGGATTTGATTTATACAGGGAAAATAATTTGTCTATATCTTACAGTAGTAGATTTTATGATAGAATTTTTCTAGGAGCTACATTAAAATATCATTCAATCTCCATTAAAAACTATGGGAATAGTAATTCGTTTAGTCTGCTTTTAGGTTTATTGTACTACATCTCCCCCATTACTCGTATTGCTTTTGCTACGGATAATATCACCCGATCGAGCTACGGTGATTACAATGATCAAATCCCCACAATTTTTTCAATAGGAGTTTCTCAGGATTTTTTAGAAAATATAATAATTAACGGATCCTTTAGTAAAGAACTGAGATCCGAGTATTCATTGCATTTCGGAATCGATTATTTACCGATACAATTTGTCAGTCTCAGATTTGGATTTTCTACAGAACCGGCGTCTTTTTCCGGTGGTGTTGGAATAAACTATTCGAAATTCGAATTTGATTATGCATCATTTAATCATCAGGATTTAGGTTTTACACATCAATTTTCCATAATACTCCATTTTTCAGAAGATAAACCAAGGAATAAAAAGATAAAAGATTATTTAGAAATCAAATAATTTTTATGAAAAAAAATCTAATGGTGATAATTTTAATCGTTTTAACGGTTAATCCCATATTTACCCAGCAGGATTCCTCTGTCACCATTGAAGACTACCTTGACTTATACGCAGGTACGATTGCCGAGGATAATGAAAATTTAGATCTCATTGAAGTAATTGAGTCGATGATTATTTCCCCAATTGATTTGAATCATGCAACCGAAAGCGATTTACTCAAAATACCGTTTATTGATATTTACACCGCACTAAATATAATTGAATACAGAAATAAAAATGGAAGTTTCTTCGCTTTAAAAGAAATGTATATGATTGATGGAATCGACAAGGAAAAAATTAAATTGATTATTCCATTATTATCAATTGCTGAGTCAAATTTGATTAGTCCTAAACATGGTGAGGATTTTTTTTCACAAATATCATTTCGTAGTAGAATAATTTCTGATTTACAAACGCGTCGAGGATTTACAGAAAATATATTTCAGGGAAATAATCTTAAAACATACAGTAGACTCAGTTTATCACGCGGGGAAGATTATAAGGCTGGAATTCTTATTGAAAAAGATCCCGGGGAAAAATCCTATATGGATTTTACCTCGTTCTTTTTAAGTATTAATTCTTTATTTAACAGTAGAATAATTTTTGGCGATTACCTGGCCCAATTCGGTCAAGGTTTAATTCTTTGGAGTCCATACGCATTTTCAAAAGGTTCTGATGCAGTTTCTACAATAATACGCAGAAACCGATCTTTCGTTCCTTATGCAGGAACTGATGAAAACCAATTTTTTAGAGGCGCTGCCTTAACATCATCAATTAACGATTTCGATTTATCGGTATTTTATTCATTTAACACTATTGACGCAAACATTGAGAGTGAAATAAATGGCATCAGTTCATTATATCTTACGGGATTACATAGAACCACCAACGACTTACAAAAGAAAGATAAAATTAAAAACAGGACTTACGGAGCGAGAGTAGATTATTTTCCGACTTCAAATTTTAACCTGTCCCTAATTTATTATAATGTCGATTTAAATCTGCCTTTAATAGAAAATACTTCAAACGACCTGTCTGGAAAACAATTCGGATTTTCATCTATTGGTTACGACTATATAATTAACAAACTGCGTTTTTCGGGGGAAATTGGCTATAATAATATATCTGTCGCCACTATAAACAATATGGCTCTTATAATTTCACGCGAACTTTCAGCAATTTTTTCGATTCGTGGTTATCCAAGAAATTTTGGAAACCTATACGCAAATGGAATGGCTGAAAAAACCGGCACACAAAACGAATTCGGAATTTATACAGGAATAAAATTGAGATCGAAATTAGGAGTCTTTGATTTATATTTCGATCAATTTAAATTTCCATATCCTACCGCTAGTTTACCAATGCCCTCTAAAGGAAACGAACTAATGTTTAATTTTACAGGAAGATTATCAAATAAAATACTCCTTAATTTGAGATATTTCACCGAAATTAAGGATATTCCGGGAACAACGGAAAACATTAAAGAGATTCTTAATAGAAATATTAAAAAGTACAGAACAGAAATTGTTTTCACACCCAACAAAAACCTTCGATTAAAATCCAGATATGAATTAATCACCTATAATGTAGATAAGATTAAAGTTGATGAAACAGGTTATATAATCTTTCAGGATGCAAGAGTTGATTTAAGTGACAATTTCCGTTGTTACGCCAGAATTATTTTATTTAACACTCAAAGTTACAACACAAGGTTATACTCTTTTGAAAACGACATAAGCGGTGTGCTTTCAAATCCGGCGTTATATGGTGAAGGTATTAAATGGTATTTACTTATAAATTATAAACTAACAAATAACTTTCTCATTTCTTTAAAATATTCGGAATTATACAAACCGTATGACAAAACATTAGGATCAGGGTTATCCGAAATTCCCGGTAATTTGTATAACTATGTAAGTTTTCAATTAGATTATAAATTATAATTCCGATTTTAGACCAACATAGGCCTGATTTCCTTGCTAAATATTACTTCCCTATCTATTTTAGAGACCATAAAATTTCACAAAACTAATAAAGGATACAGAACATGCGAACTATCGTTTCAATGCCGGGAGATGGAATCGGTAAAGTTGTATTGCCGGAAGCAATTAGAGTAATGGAAGCTGCAGGTTTTAATGCCAACTATGTTCATGGAGATATTGGCTGGGAATATTGGATGAAAGAAGGTAACGCCCTACCAGAAAGAACAATCAAATTATTGGAAGAACACAAAATAGGGTTGTTTGGAGCTATTACAAGTAAACCAAAAACAGACGCCGAGAATGAATTAGCTCCTGAATTGAAAGGTAAGGGCTATGTCTACTTTTCTCCAATTGTTGGTTTACGTCAAAGGTTTAATCTTGATATCTGCACTCGACCATGTAAAGCTTTTAAAGGAAATCCGCTTAACTTCATAAGAAAAAATGCTACCGGTGGATTTGAAGAGCCGCTTGTAGACTCAGTAATTTTCAGACAAAATACCGAAGGTATGTACGGCGGAATAGAATGGACAAATCCTCCAGCGAATGTAAGAGCCGCTTTGGAAACACACCCGAAAATGAAAGGATTTGCGCATGTAAAAAGTGAAGATATGGCAATTTCCACTAGAATAGTTACACGAGGCGCTACTGAACGAATAATAAGAGCGGCTTTTGAATACGCAAAAAAATTCGGTTACAAAAATGTTACTGTTTGCGAAAAACCAAATGTTCTTAGAGAAACATCCGGAATGTATTTAACTATAGCCAAATCAATCGCTAAAGAATATCCCGGAATTGAATTGTGGGATACTAATATAGACGCGCAAATGATGTGGCTTACTAAAAATCCGGAAATTTATGGAGTTCTAGTATCAGAGAATATGTTCGGCGATATTATTAGCGACGGTTTTGCCGGATTAGTAGGCGGTCTTGGTTTTGCTTGTAGCGCCAATGTTGGCGAGGAAGTAGCTGTTTTTGAACCTACTCACGGCTCAGCTCCTAAATATGAGCAACTTAATCCCTCTATTGTTAATCCAATAGCTATGATTTTAAGTGCCTGTATGATGCTCGATCATATCGGTGAAACCGAAAAATCGGATAAAATTCGTGCCGCAATTGCAAAAATGATTGAAGAAGGAAAAGTTAGAAGTTATGATATGATGAAATTACGAGGCGGTCCAAAAGCTATTGAACAAGGCGCAGCAACAACTCAACAGATTACTGACGAGATTATTAAGAATTTATAAAAAATCTTAAATTGTGCTATAATCGAATTTAGTTAGTGAATAATTTATTGCGGGATTTTATCCCGCTTTTATATTCTATTTATATCGGAGAGTACTAATGCGTGAACAGATCAAAAAAATTTGGCCTGAAATTGAATTAATTAAGGACGAAGAAATAAAAGAAAAAACCTATAAATGCTGGGAGTACGCTGTTGAAAATAGTGTTCTTTCTGCTGATGACCTTGAAAAAATACCTTTCTCACTGCTAATTGACGACTGTAATATAACTTTCATGAATCACAAACGTACTGCAGTACAATTATCAGTTGAAATAGCCAAAATAATGGAGAAAAATTTTAATACGGTCATAAATTGGGATTATCTGATTTCAGGTGCTATACTTATTGATGTTGGTAAGCTGTTGGAATATCAGATTACAGATGGAAAATTGGGTACTAGTCGGGAAGGGCATTTGCTTCGCCACCCTTTCAGCGGAGTTTCTATTGCCGATAGATTTGGATTACCTGCGGATGTTCAGCATATAATAGCTTATCATTCTAAAGAAGGCGACCTTGGCAAAAGAACTGTAGAGTCAATTATTGTTCATCATGCAGATTTTGTAAGCTTCGAACCATTTCAGAATGCGAAAACATTAAAAGTATAAATAAGTTTATGATGTTTATAGGAAAGAATTATGTGATTTTAATTTTTGTTTTTTCGTTGAGAATCAAGTTTTAATTATTCGAGTAAATTTCTTGGATAATTTTATTAGTTCAAAATTTGGAACGATTCAACTTTCTATTTTGAGGAGAAGTTATGGGTCAAAATTTAATTGAAAAAATCGCACAAAAATTTGCCGTTGGTTTAGAAGCCGGTCAAGTTGTTCAAAGCGGAGATATATTATCCATTAAACCAGCTTATGTTATGACACATGATAATACAGGAGCGGTTATTCCTAAGTTTAAAAGCATCGGTGCCACAAAATTCGCCAATCCAAGACAAGTTGTTCATACGCTTGATCATAATATCCAGGACAAATCAGAGAAAAATTTAGAGAAATACAAAAAAATTGAAGATTTCTCAAAATCTATGGGAGCTGATTTTTATCCTGCCGGACGTGGTATTGGACATCAAATAATGTGCGAAGAGGGTTATGTTTGGCCAGGCACAGTTGTAGTGGCTTCTGACAGTCATTCAAACATGTATGGTGGTTTGGGCTGTTTAGGTACACCTATTGTTCGTACTGACGCCGCAGCCATTTGGGCGACGGGAAGAACATGGTGGCAAATACCTTCTGTTGCAAAAGTTGAATTAAAAGGAAAATTGCAAAAAGGTGTTGTGGGTAAGGATGTAATTATTGGACTATGCGGATATTTTAATAACGACGAAGTTCTTAACTACGTTATTGAGTTTTCCGGAGAAGGTATTAAAGAATTAAATATAGACCAACGTTTAACTATCGCTAACATGACAACAGAATGGGGCGCGTTAGGAGGCGTATTTCCAATTGATGATGTAACAATAGATTGGCTAAAAAACAGAGCCGATTTTATCGCTAAAAGAGGTTTAGCCGGCGTTCCATCGGATTCCGACGGTAAAGGCTCACATCCCCGCTTAAATTCAACGAGGATCGCTCAACTAGAATCTATTTTAGTTGAGCTTACTCCCGATGCCGATGCATATTATGCTAAAGAACTTGTTATCGACTTAAGCACAATAGAGCCCTATGTTTCAGGTCCTAACACTGTAAAAGTTATGACTTCAGTATCTTCAATCAAAGAAAATAATGTAAAAATTAACAAAGCATATCTGGTTTCCTGTGTTAACAGCAGGGTTGAAGATATAACTGAAGCCGCGGAAGTTTTGCGTGGAAAAACAATAGCAGAAGGTGTACAATTTTATGTTGCGGCGGCATCTAGTGAAGTTCAAGCGGAAAGTGAAAAACGGGGCGACTGGAAAGTTTTATTGGATGCGGGAGCCATTGTTTTACCTCCGGGATGTGGTCCCTGCATCGGTTTGGGTACAGGTTTGTTGGAGGATGGTGAAATAGGTATTTCATCGACCAATAGAAATTTTAAAGGACGTATGGGATCTGCGAACGCTCAAGCTTACCTAGCCTCTCCGGCCGTTGTTGCTTACTCGGCTGTATCGGGTAAAATAGATTATAATTGGGAAGGTAAGACTGTAGAAATTAATGGAAATATTAAAATCAATCCACGACCTAAACGCCAAGCGGGAGTAACGAAAATCATTGAAGGTTTTCCTGAAGTATTAGAAGGTGATTTAGTATTCTGCAATCAGGATAATATGAATACAGATGGAATTTACCCCGGTAAATATACTTATAACGATGATTTTAAACCCGAAGATCAGGCACGAGTTGTTATGGAAAATTATGACCCTAACTTCGGGCAAATTGTTAAAGAAGGAGATATTCTTGTAGGCGGTTATAACTTTGGAACTGGCAGTTCGCGTGAACAAGCCGCTACCGCACTTAAATATCGTGGTATTCAGATGGTTATAACAGGATCCGCGAGTCAAACTTACACTCGTAACGCTCTTAATAATGGTTATCTAGTAATAGAATTACCTGAATTAGTTGACGATCTTAAAAGTAAATTCGGTAAAGATAAACTTACTGTTCTTACTGGCATAAAAGCTAAAATAGATTTTAAAAACTCTGTGATTATTACACCCGATAAAGAGTATACTATTTCTCCTGTTGGAGCCGCAGCTCAGGAATTAGTTGTTGTTGGAGGATTGGAGAATTGGGTTTCTAAAAATCTTTAATAACCTTATGGCGGAATTTAAATTAAATATTGCCGAATCAATCCCGGGAATAATAAAACCGAATAAGAGGTTCTCATTAATCCTGGGAGTTTTTTACATAGTATTTGGATTTGTGTATTTCTGGCAAGAGAATATATTATTTGCTTTTGTATGGCTCGCTTTAGGTATTTCGGGAATAACATTTTCAATTATCAATGAAAACAATCTTAAGAAATTTCATATTACAATGAATGATATTTCTATAAGCTATAAATTAAGTTACTTTAAAAATGTTGATATTCCCTGGAATTCTATCGCACTAATCCAAGTGCTTCCTATTGCTGTTTTATTCACATTAAATGATACAAAAAAAGAGAAGCTTGATCTTTCTAAAATTTCTTACAGAGATATTAAAGATGTTAAAAGCCAGATTTTATCAGCGGCTGAGGAAAATAATATCAACATAGGAAAATGAATTCGATTTATTACTTTAGTAAACAAATTATCAGTGATTTATCAAAATAATATTGACAAATAAAAAAAATTATGGCTAATTGTTATAGTAACTATAACATTTTATGCGAAACCAATAAAAAACTTTGTTTAAGGATATAATATGAACAAATCAATTTCAAGAACTATAGCTGAATTTGCTTTAAATCTTAAATTCGAACAACTTCCAAAAGAAGTTGTCAATGAAGTAAAAAGATATTTATACGATTCAATCGGCTGCGCATATGGCGGTTATCACACCAAAGATGTTAATATGTTAAAAGAGATATATGATAACATAGGTGGTAAAGAAGAGGCGACATTAATTGGATTTGGAGCTAAAATGCCGGCTGTAAATGCCACTCTTGTAAATTCACTTATGATCCGCGCCTTGGATTTTAATGATATTTATTGGAAAGAAGATCCGTCACATCCATCTGATATTATACCTGCGGCTCTAGCAGTTGGTGAAATTACAGGCGCTTCCATGAAAGAAGTGATTACAGCCATTGTTTTAGCCTACGAATTTGAACAACGTTTATGTTTATTTGCCAAACCTGGTATCCGTGAACGTAAATGGCATCACGCAACGCTTACTCAATTTGTATCACCAATTGTAGCAGGATATTTATTGGGCTTAACTGTAGATCAGATGGTGAACGCGATTGGAATCAGCGGATCGCACAGCCACACAATTGGATGCCCCACTGCTGGCAAATTAACTATGATGAAAAACACAGTCGATCCAATGGCCACTCAGGCAGGTGTATTTGCAGCTTTAATGGCTCAAAAAGGATTTAGCGGTACAGAAAAAGTTTTTGAAGGTAAAGAAGGATTTATGGATTGTTTCGGTGGATGGGATTTTAAGGATGAAAAGATAAAACCGGTTAAAATGGAAGGACGCGAGGGAATTTCAGAGTGGTCGTGGGATGTAGATGCTCTTATAGGTGGTTTGGGCGAAAGCTATAAAATACTTGAATGCAGTATGAAAGCTTTTCCAACAGAGGCATTAACTCATACACATATCTCCGCGACTCTTAAAGTCGTTACAGGACATAAAATTTCATACGATCAAATTGAGGAAGTACAAATTACTACAATTGCCCGTGCCTGCGATATTTTATTCGATCCTCATAAATACAGACCGGAATCCAGAGAAACAGCGGATCATTCACTTCCATATTGCATAGCGGCGGCTTTGGTAGATCATAAAATTACAACTCAATCTTTTTCTGATGAAAAAATGAATGATCCAAGAATATGGGAAGTTATTGATAGAATAAAAGGTATTGCGTCTCAAGAATTTGAAGCCATGTTCCCTGCTAAACAACCATCAAAAGTTGTAGTTAAAACTAAAGATGGAAAAGAATATTCGGAATATCTTGAATTCCCCAAAGGCGATCCTCGAGAACCAATGACTGAAGAGGATTTGGATAATAAATTTACCGGATTAGCAGATGGACTATTATCATCTGAGAGACAAAAAGAGATTAAAAAGATGATTTTCAACTGCGAAAATATGACTGTAAATCAGTTTATGAATAATTTAATAGTTTAATTTTGGTAGAATAAGGATAGTTTAGAGATTACTATGAACACAAAAACTAAAGCTTCTGGCGGTCAACGCGGCGACAAGGTCAGATCGGATTGTTATTTTGAAATTGAACTGACTGATACCGGCGGCGTTATCCTGGATTTAAAGAGTAAAGTACATGTGATGTACGGAGAATCAATTAAGAATTTAATCGTAGATATGTGCGGTTTCTTTTCGTTAACCAACGCGAATATTTTTTGTGAAGATAATGGAGCTTTACCTTCTACTATAATGGCTCGTTTTGAATTAGTTATAAAGAGACTTGGAATTGATAACGGTAAACAATACCTGCCTGCGTTTAATAAAACTAATAACTACGGCACAACAAAAGATAAATTGAGAAGAAGCAGATTATATTTGCCTGGCAATGAACCTAAATTTTATCCAAACGCAGGGCTGCATCAACCCGATGGAATAATTCTTGATCTCGAGGATAGTGTTTCACCTTCAGAAAAAGACGCTGCGCAATTACTCGTTAGAAATTCTTTGCGTTCAATAAATTTTTATGGCGCGGAGAGGATGGTACGAATTAATCAATTGCCTATGGGCTTGAACGATTTACAATATGTTATTCCGAATAATGTAAACGTTGTATTAATTCCAAAATGTGAATCAGCTGAACAAATTATTTCAGCTTCTAATGCAGTGCAAAAGATTAAAGAGGAATTAAAACTAAAGAACGAAATCTACTTTATGCCAATTATCGAAAGCGCTTTGGGAGTCGAAAAATCGTATGAGATAGCATCGGCTTCTGATAAAATTTGCGCTTTGGCGGTTGGGCTAGAAGATTACACTGCCGATATTGGAGTGGAAAGAACTAATAAAGGAAATGAAAGTTTCGTCGCCCGCTCTAAAATTGTAAATGCCGCAAAAGCCGCAGGAATTCAGGCCATTGATACGGTATTTTCCGATGTCAATGATATGGACGCATTACGCGAGAGCGTTTATGAGGCTAAATCGATGGGGTTCGAAGGCAAAGGATGTATACATCCGCGTCAAATTAAAGTTGTACACGAGGCTTTAGCTCCCACGAGTCAGGAAATTGAAAAAGCTAAAAAAATTGTTGCAGCTTACGAAGATGCAAAATCCAGAGGTCTGGGCGTTGTTTCCATTGGGAGTAAAATGATTGACGCTCCCGTTGTTAAAAGAGCTCATAGAGTAATAAAACTTGCAATACTGAATAAACAAATACAAGAAAATTGGAATGAGATATAGAACCGATTACTTGATTACTGATTGACTATAGCAAACTTTTATTTTGCGATACAAGTATGTCAGTTCTATAATTTTTAGAGGATTATATGAAATTAGTTAAAAATGCTTTAGGCAGATTAGTTCCTACCGAAATAAACGGCGAAAAACAAATTCCTTACAAGGGCATTGCTCAACATAGGCCGACAGGTAACAAAGCACAAAGTAAAATAAAATCTTGTGCTGATTATCCTGAAGACGGTAATAAAATTGTTAAAACTTTGAAGGAAGCACTAAAAAAAGCCGGATTAAAGGATGGGATGACAATCTCTACTCACCATCATTTGCGTAATGGAGATGTGTTAACAAATTATCTATTCGATACTATCAAGTCCATGGGAATAAAAAACATTCGATGGTTTCCAAGCGCTTCTTTCCCCTGCCATAATCATCTTATTCAATACCTGGATGACGGTACGATTCATCACATAGAAGGAAGTATGAACGGCCCCTTAGGCAGATATACCTCCGAGGGGAAAATGAAAGGTGTTGGGGTACTTCGTTCTCACGGCGGCAGATATCAGTCAATACAAGATGGAGAGGTTCATGTTGATATAACCGTTATAGCCGCTCCAACGGCTGATAGCTTTGGTAACGCTACAGGAGACCGGGGACCTTCGGCTTGTGGACTGATTGGTTTTGCGCTTGCTGATTCTGAGTATGCCGATAACGTAATTGTAGTTACCGATAATCTTGTTCCTTTCCCCTGTTACCCGTGGCAAATACAAGGGAATAATGTAGATTACGTTGTTCAGATTGATAGTTTAGGCGATCCAAGTAAAATAGTTTCTGGCACAACTGAAGTTACAAAAAGCCCTGACAGACTTCTCATCGCCGAATATGTCGCACAATTCCTTGAAGTAGCCGGAATAATGAAAGATGGTTTTTCATTTCAAGCAGGCGCCGGTGGAACCAACCTGGCGTTCGCTTTATTTCTTAAAGAAAAAATGAAAAAGAATAATATAAAAGCTCGTTTTATACGCGGCGGTTCCACAAAATATTTGGTTGAAATGCTCGAAGAAGGTCTGGCTGATTATATACTCGACGGACAAACTTTCGATCTTGAGGGCGTACGCTCAATGCGCGAAAATCCAAATCACGTAAACACATCACCATTTACAAGTTATAATTATCATGGAAAAGGAAATTTTGCTTCAATTATAGATGCTGTTGTATTAGGCGCTACTGAGGTCGACTTGAATTTTAACGCGAATGTTGTAACACATTCCGATGGGTTTCTTTTACACGGCATTGGCGGCTGGCAAAATTGTATGTTCAGTAAATGCACAATACTCGCTATACCTTCATTTAGGGATAGAATTCCTGTAATTGTTGATGAAGTAACTACTTTAGTTGCGCCCGGCGAATTAGTCGACGTTATAGTTACGGAGCGTGGAATTGCGATCAATCCGAAAAGAAAGGATCTATTGAAAGCAGTTAAAGGTTCTTCTCTGCCAATCAAAACAATTAAACAAATTTTTGATGAAGTTAACGAAATTTGCGGTGGTGTTCCATCAAAACCAAAAGTGAATATGGATAAAGTTGTTGCCGTAATAAAATGGGTTGACGGAACTGTAATTGATTCGGTGTTTCAAATAGAAAAATAATTTCATATTTTGTGTTCATGATTTATATAACCGGATAAATCTTAAGTGATTTATTCGGTTTTTGTTTATAAGGAGCATTATTTGGTAAAAATAGGTTTGGCTTTAGGTGCCGGCGGCGCGCGGGGTTTGGCTCATATTAAAATATTGGAGGCTTTCGATGAATTGAATATAAAACCTTCCATTATATCCGGTTCCAGTATTGGCGCTATTATTGGAGCAGCGTACGCTTCAGGCATGACAGCTAAAGAAATAAAATTGAAAGTTGATGCATTAATAAATACACGCGAAAGCAAAGCCTGGGAATTTTATAAAAATTCTGACATTAAACTTCTATTTAATTTTATCGATTTTAATATGAACGGCGGTGGAATTATTAAGGGGGATAAATTCAAGAAATTTATGGAGAATGAGATTAAAGTCGATACTTTTGAGGATTTACAGATTCCTTTGAAAATAGTTGCCACTCATTATTGGAAAAAATCACAAAGAATTTTTACAAACGGCAACTTGATACCGGCTATAACCGCGAGCTATTCTCTTCCCGGTTTATTTTCACCAACAGTAATAAATAACGAACTGTACTTCGACGGCGGTATGGTTAATCCCGTACCTTTTGATATTATAAATGAAAATTGCGACTATGTAATTGCTGTTGATGTTTCGGCAAATAAATTTCCAAAATCAAAAAAAATCCCCTCTTTTTATGAGAATATTTTCTCCGCGTTTCAAATTATGCAGAATTCGATTCTTTCAGAAAAATTAAGCAATTCAAAGCCGGATTTATTAATAAAAATAAAAGTAAAAAACGTAAGGATGCTTGATTTTACGAAAACAGCAGAAATATTTGAACAAGCTGAGGAGGCTAAGAAAGAATTAAAAATTAAACTAAAAAAAATGATGAAAGATTAGTCGCGATTTTTTTAATAGAAAGGTTCAATACCAAGACTTTTTAAATACCTCGGGTCAATAGCAATTGTATGGTTATCTTTAATAAACGATCCGAAAATTCCAAATCCACCATCAATGTTATAATAATCAACTTCATCAAGCCTTATTGAAAATCTTTCCATCAAATGAGTTCCAACATAATAGCTAGTTAAATACTTATCGAAGGTGTAGATTTCAAGAATTGCATTTGCCACATAACATTTTGATTTATCAGTTGCCTCATTAGCAATTTCCTGAAGCGTATTTCGAAACAGTTCAACCGAAAAAACGATGGATGTACTATAAGAAGGTAATCTATATCTTGCTAACTTAATACCTCCAATATTCTCATATTTAATTGGAACATCCTTAAAATGTTCAGTTAATACTCCATTTTCTTCAGTGTAATAAAGTATTTTTAATCTTGGATCGAAATACAATTCTCCCACTTCATTTGTATTCCAAGAAACTTTGAAATTTTTTGCGTTTTCGCTTGGAGGAATAATTTTATCAGTGTCGGAATAATCGATTAAAATCATTGTAGGAACTGACGTATAAGATTTTAAAGTATCACCCGAGGGTAGAACCGCGATAATTTGCAATTCATTACCAATAATATTATTTAAATTTTTTATGTAATAGAACGGTATTTTAACCGAAGGTGAAGATTCAGTGGTTAATGTTAAAATGCTGTCCATCAACTGAAATTTTTTCTGACCTTTTATTATATAAACTTCAGCGTCGGATACAAAACGATCTACGTAATTCTCAAGTGGATAATTATCCCTCGTTTCATAAGTCCTTGTTATTGTAGCAATTTGATAATTTGAATTTGCGTCCAAAACACAATTTAAAACGTATGCTTCCCTAAATTCACTTTCAATTAAAAGTTCTTCATCGCACGAAACAGAAAGTAAAAATATTGTTATAAAGATTAAATATTTTTTATAATTTCTCATATTTCCAATTTAATTGTGCCTGAAATGAGTAATGGAAGCATGTTAACCTTTTCACCTGTATCTCGATCAAAGTAAAATAAATTTTTTCTGTCATAAATGTTGAGTACGCTAAAATCACAAGTGAAATTTACGAATTTGATCATAAATTTTTTTGACAATGAAAAATCCAATCTGTGATAATTCGGCAGACGATAAGAATTTCTTTCCCCTAAAAGAGTGAATGGGTAATAGGATGTATAAAATTCCTGGATATTAAGATTATCGATAAATAGTTTGTCGTAATATCCAGCTGATGGAGTAAATGGATTACCTGTGTGAAAATTCCACGCTAGACTTGTTTGTAAACCATAACCCAGATTTATTTCAATAATTGATTTAAAATTGTGCCTCGTATCATATTTGGGGGGAAATTTATCCCCATCAACTGTCTGAAAAGCTTTACTAAGCGAATAGGATGTAGTGAACAAGATAGGATTTTTTTTAATCTGCATTAATATTTCCGTTCCATATGCTTCACCGTCGGAAGGAACAAGATCCCTTTGATTTACAATATTTTTTTGAGTATTGATAACAGGAACATTAAAAAGTCTTTTATAATATGATTCAATCGAAAAACTCAACCAAGCTAAAGGATCAAAATCAATTCCAAAATTATAGTGGATGGCTCTGGCAGAATTCAAATAATCGGGAAAAATAAACCACGGTTCAAATAGAGAGACCACATCGTTTTCATCAGTTATTGTAGTTAAAGATTGTTCGTATAAACCCCAAGAACTTTTTAATGCTAACTCAGGAATTAATCTGTAGGTTAAGTTTACCCGGGGTTCGAAAGTAAAATTTCCTTTTCGAGTTAAAGATGCGAAATTATAACGCGTTCCGAAATCAAGACCAAAATTATCGTATCTAAGTAATTTATATTTTAGATAAAAACTTATGTTGCCCCCCAAATCGGTAACATCGGTAAATGTTCCTATTTTATTCATCAGGAACAATTTTGTTTTAATAATATTAAACGCAATACCAACGTCAAGTTCATCTCTGGAATCATAAATGTACGCGAAATCCATACGTACTGTAAACTCACGCACTAAATTTTTCATAGCTCTGGCGGAACTTAATTTGGGATCAACTTCCGCTTCAAAATCACTTTGATAAATGCTTAGTTCGCTGTGCAAGGGTGAATCGTAAATTTGAAATCGTTTAAAGCCAAGAATATTGTTGGTCCACTTATAATCTTCTTTCAATGGATCATTGTTCAACAATTGATCTTTACTAAAAAATCCATGCACTGTAAACTTACTGTCGTCAATAAATTCCGGATCAACATTTTGATAATTTACTCGAAAAGAAATATCATAGAAATCGAAAGGAGCTTTTTTATTATTTATAAATTTATTGAGAATTTTTTGCGAGTGACTTTTACGACCAGTTAATATAAAGGATCCGTTGGGAATGGGTCCTTCAACCATAGCTTTATAGGTAAGCATACTTAAACTTGCCGAACCGCCGTAATTAAACCTGTTTCCATCTTTAGTAAATATTTTAAGAACGGAAGAAAGCCTTCCTCCGTTTTCTGAAGGAAAACCGCCTTTATAAAACTCCATACTATTAATCATTTCAGGATCAATAACACTAAAAATTCCTAATGCGTGAAAGGGATTGTAAATCGTAACGCCGTCGAGTAAAACAAGATTTTGATTACTGGCGCCGCCTCTTACATAATATCGCGCAGAAACATCACCCACAGACTGAACCCCCGGCAAATATTGTAACGATCTGAAGACGTCGGTTTCCACTCCTCTCGGGTGTCTTTCTACTTCCTGAATTGTTATCCTATCTAAACTTATATCCGTTGCGTTCGGAGTTACCTCCTTAAAGCCAATTTTTTCTATAGTTTCCAGTTCTAATAATTTTCTCTTTAGAAATATTTCAAAATCTGTAATCCTATTATTCTGTACAAGCACTTTCAATGATTCGGTTTTATAACCTAGATATGATATAATCAATTCATAATTTTTACCGCCGGGCAAACCGGTTAATGTGAAATAACCTCTTGTATCGGTAGAAGCGCCTCTATTGAGCTCTGGCAAAAATACATTAGCAAATACTAGTGATTCACCGTTTGACGAATCGGCTATTCTACCTCGTATTTTTCCTGAAGATTGTGATATGATTACATCCCCAAATAAAAATAGATTAAAAATTACCAGAGGCAGGATAATTTGAATATTACGTGGTAGGTTATTTCTAAAATAGTATTTAATAAGAATTATACCCTGTTAATTTCAGATATATATAAAAATATTAAATAAATAAACTTATTTCTAACCAAATCTGATTCTCTATTCTAATTATACTGAAAGGATTTCACCCCTTTCAGTATAATCGCTTTTAAATTATATTGTTTTCTTGAGCGAACTAAAAAAAATTAATCACTCTTCAAGAGTTGAAATATTTCCCGGATCTATTCCTAATTCTTCCGCTTTTAATAGACGGCGCATTATTTTTCCGCTCCTTGTTTTTGGTAGTTTATCAACAAATTTTACCTGTGCCGGTTTTGCGATTGGGCCTACCTCATGTCCCACGTGCTCCCGTAATTCTTCTTTAAGTTCATCACTACTTGCTACACCATTTCTAAGAATTACATATGTGTAAATTACGTTACCTTTTATATCGTCGGGAATCGCGATTGCAGCAGCTTCTGCTACTGCCGGGTGACTAACTAGAGCGCTTTCAATTTCGGCGGTACCAAGTCTGTAACCCGAAACTTTTATAACATCGTCAACCCTTCCAATTACCCATATATAACCATCTTCGTCTCTGCGCGCGCTATCGCCGGTTAAATAATATCCTGGATATTTACTCCAATACTGACTTAAATACCTGTCAGGATCGTTATATACAGTTCTAATCATCGCTGGCCAGGGAGTCTTAATTACAAGGAAACCCTCCTCATTCACCTTTACCGATTTGCCTTCCTCGTCCAAAATATCCATTTCAATTCCTGGAAATGGTTTTGTACCGGAACCTGGTTTTAATGGTACACAAGGCATCGGAGTTATCATAAACATCCCAGTCTCTGTCTGCCACCAAGTATCCATAATCGGACATTTTTCCTTTCCAACTACTTTATGATACCACCTCCAAGCCTCAGGATTGATAGGCTCGCCAACTGAACCTAATAGACGCAAAGAACTTAGATCATGTCTTTTTACCCAGGCATCACCAAAACGCATTAAACCTCTTATAGCGGTTGGAGCAGTATAGAGAATATTTATACCATAATTTTCTATCATCTGCCACCATCTGTTCGGATAAGGGAAATTAGGGGCGCCCTCGTACATAAATGAAGTGGCTCCATTTAACAGTGGACCGTATACAATATAAGAATGTCCTGTAATCCACCCGGGATCTGCGGCACACCAAAATCTGTCTTCTTCCTGTATGTCGAATACATATTTTAGCGTAGTGTAAGTTCCTACCTGAAAACCGCCATGAGTATGCAAAATAGCTTTAGGTTTACCAGTCGTTCCGCTTGTATATAAAATAAATAGAGGATCTTCCGCATCTAATATTTCAAGTGCGCATTCCTGATTTGCTATAGGCAGACTTCGGAGTTCGTGATACCACATATCACGTCCAAATTCCATATTAATTTCTTGCCCTGTCCTTTTTACAACTATCACATGCTCAATTCCGCCGGCACGTTTTAAGGCCTCGTCAGCAATTTCTTTGAGAGGCACAATTTTCCCCCGTTGATATGCCCCGTCAGCTACGATAAGAAGTTTTGATTGGCTATCTTCAATTCTCTCGTGTAAAGCTTCAACTGAAAAACCTCCATAAACTACCGAATGAATCGCGCCAATGCGAGCGCATGCCAGCATGGCAATCATAATTTCTGGAATTCTTCCCATATAAATTGTAACTCTATCACCTTTTACAACACCCATGCTTTTAAGTATGTTGGCGAATTTGCAGGTTTCTTTATGGAGTCGATAATATGACATGGCTTCAAAATCTCCATTTTCTCCCTCCCATATAAGAGCGAGTTTATTTCTACGAGCAGTTTGAATATGGGTATCAAGACAGTTATAAGAAATATTGGTTTTGGCTCCTGCAAACCATTTATAAAATGGTTTATCAGAATCATCGAGGACTTTATCCCAAGTTTTGAACCAATGCAATTCCTTTGCTCTTTCTTCCCAAAAACCAGTATAATTTTCAGAAGCTTTTTTTGCTAATTCTTCCCAGTTTTTTATATGCGCTTTTTGAATTACAGAATCAGAAGGGTAAAACACTTCACCTGAAAGTTTTTGTTCCGGCATAACACCTCCGCGAAATGAAATGATAAATTGGATGAATGGTCTTTATAAATTACTGCAACTGGAACTGAAAATCAAATACCTCGTTTAAATTATAACAAAAATATTGATTTTATAAATTCTCCCCTATTTCTTAAAAACCACATAAACATGCAGTTGTCCTGAAGGTATTTTTTAATTATTTAGTCAACAGGATTCTTCATTATATAGCAGGGGGAATTATGAATATCAATAATTTACATAACGAGACCGATAATCCATTATCTGATTTAATAGCGGACGAAGTTTACGATGTACTAAATAAAAACGGTCTGATAAATCATAAGTCTGTAAGAGATTATCATATAAGAATAACTTTTAAAAAGTTAAGAGCTACTAAAATTGCGGCGGGTGACGCAATAGATAAAATTAGACAGCAGTACCCATATCTGCAATTTGATACAATCAGGAAAATTGTATATCAACCGCATAAATAATATGTTACTGCAAAGAATTTTTTCTGACGGGGATTTCTGGGAAGAAATCCCTTTTTGTTAAGACATAACTTTAGTCGAACTTAAAGGAACAGTAAAAATAAATGAGCTTCCATTACCTAACTGGCTTTCTACATGAATTTTACCACCATTTTTTTCTACTAATTCTTTACATAAAATAAGTCCTAAACCTGTACCTTTTTCCTGCTCTGTGCCAATTTCCGAGTTATGAACATCAGTTTTAAAGAGCAATTTTAAATGTTCCTCTTTTATCCCAATTCCGGTATCGTGCACCGTTATTTCCATCATATCATTAATTTTTTTAGATACAATTGTAATCTCATCACCCGATCTAGTAAATTTAACTGCATTAGATGTTAAATTCCTCAGTATTGTAAACAGCATATTAGAGTCGGCAGACACCTCAAATAAAGGATTAATTCTATTTTTTAGTGTAACCCCTTTTGCTCTGGCATTTTCTATGTTTAGGTCGAAAACTTTTTGAACTGTTTTAAACAGACTTATATTTTCAGGAGTATATTTCATTCTACCGGTTTGAATTCTGGACCATTCAAGCAAATTCTCGAGTAAAGAAAATGTTTTTTTTGCAACTTCATTCATATTAGTCGCAAATTCTTTCAACTCTTCCTGAGTCATTTCATTATACTCGTTAGCAATCATTTCGGAGTAACCAAGCAAGGCTGTAAATGGGCTTTTCAAATCATGCGCAACTATTGAAAAAAACTTATCTTTACTTGCTACCAGTTCTTTTAATTCAGCGGAATATTTTTTAAGCTGGTCTTCACTTCTTTTTTTATCAATAGCCAAAGCAATTTGTTCTGAAACAAATATTAAAATTTCTTTTTCCTGCTCACCGTAAGTCCCTTCTTTTTCATAATCCTGCAGTACGATTGCCCCAATTAAATTATCCTTTACTTTAAGCCGCACTCCTAACCATATTTTACAAAGCACACCTATGGCATCAGTTTCACCGGTATCTCTCAATTGCTGGTCGAAGGCTGCGTCTATCAGCATATCCTGGTCAGTACGCAGTATATATTCAGTTAATCCTCTCCCAAATTCTCTTGTTTCCGGCGGATCGTCAAACTGATCGACGAAATAAGGGAATGAAAGTGTATTTTTCTCTTTATCAAATAGAGCTATATAAAAATTGGGTGCAGGCATAAGATTTTGAATAATCTCATGTATTCTTTTATAGAGATTGTCAATGTCGTCTATCTCACTAACAGCCTCAGAAATTTTATAAAGTGTATTTTGCCTTTTTTGAGCATTTTTACGCTGAGTTACATCCCTAACCGCAACAACTCTCACTTCTTTTCCCATATAGCTCATTTGCCGGGATTCCAGTTCGGCGATAAATTCAGTTTTGTTTTTTCTAATGCCTACAACCTCGTATGGGGCTGTAACATTATTTTTCATATTGAATTCTATAAGAGAATGATATTCCTCCTTCACCATCATTTTTATAAGATTTTTTCCCTTAATTTCCGAAATTGAGTAATCCATCATATTTAGAAAAGATTTGTTTGCGTCCACACAAACACCGTTTTCATGTATAAGGATACCTTCAAAAGTAACTGAGGATAAATTCTTATATCTTTCTTCACTCTCTTTAAGTTTAATTTCTATTTCTTTTAAGGGGGTAATATCTTGTGAAATTCCAAATGTACCAATGATTTCATTTTTATCGTCGCGTAAAGAATATTTGGAAGTATTAACCCATGTTATACTTCCATCCGGCCATGTCTCTTTTTCATCAATTGAAATAATGGCTTTGGATGAATTCATTATTGCCTGTTCATCTTCGAAAGCTTTTTGCGCATGCTCTATAGCAAATAGGTCAAAATCAGTTTTACCCAAAATATCCGATTCGTCTTTAAATCCGAATTTACGAAGGTTGGCAGCACTCACTTTAATAAAACGTGAATCCCGATCTTTGAAATATATACTATCCTGAAAATTGTTAAGTATCGCTTTGAGTAAAATATTATCAGGTATTGTTTTATCATTACTGTCTGTTTTCATTACGAAAACCGAGATCATATTCGTTGCTGATTCCGCTTCAATAAATGGATAAAAAATTATCCTTAATGGTTGTTTTATTCCGTTTTTATACTCGATGTTTTTTAAAACTGAATATGATTTAGTTTCAGCAGCATTTATATTTTTCAATAATTCATTAAGATCAAATAATTCTTGAGTTTCTAATAAATTGTAGAAAAGGAACGATTCTATTTCATCCTCGGTAATACCTAATACACTTAATATAGTTGAATTGTGGGCTTCAATATTACCTTTTTCATCGATAAGAGCAACGCCTATTGATAATCCGTCAAAGAGAAAATCCAAATTATAGTTATCAAAAATATTTCTAATTGAATCTTGGATTGAAATTTTCGTCATTTTCAAACTTTTCTAATAATAAAACTGTTTTGTTAAAATGTTTTTCAAAAGTACAAAAATATTAGATGAACATGCACATATAAAGCAGAAATCCTCAGTATTTTTTCAAATTAACAAATTTATATTAAGGTCCGCATACGAGGACATTTTTTTATTATCATCGACAATTTTGTAAATTATTTTACTTTTATTACAACAAAAGAAATATCGTCATCCTGTTCCCTTCCATTAGACCATTTATCACCGCTCTTTATCAATTCTGCAATGATATTATCAGGGCTTAAATCCGCAATTTCTAAAAATTTTCTTTCTATTCTTTCATACCCATACATTTCTTTTGATTCGTTAAATAGTTCCGGAAATCCATCACTCATTAATAGTATTGTATCCCCTGAATTTAGAGTAGAAGTTTTAACTTCATACGGAAACGAGGCGGGCGTACCCAATGGCATCCCTTTTATTAATAGTTCTTCCACATTATTGGTCGATCTACGATAAATTAACACAGGAGGCATACCTGCCGCGGATAAGTACATATTGTTACCACGAATTTTAAGAATTTGCAGACACATAGAAAGAAGTCTGAACTTCATCTCCTTAAGACAGCGGGATATTTCACTAAATGTATAAACAATATCCGGATTGGAAGCATGACTGCTAAAAAGGCTTTTTGTTGCAGTTACAATAGTTCCGGCATTAAGTCCATGACCAGTGGCATCTCCGATAACAACTGTTAATGTGCCGTCAAGACCAACATGAAAATCATAATAGTCCCCACCAACTTCGGTTGCTGTTTTCATATAAACTGCAATATCCAGATTAGGAAGTTCTGGCAAAACATGCGGCAGCATAGAAAGTTGAAGATTACGCGCTTCTTCAAGTTCTTTTGTTTTTCTTTCATTTTCAGCTTCAATTAACCTGGCCTGTGCTTCGGCGGCCAAAGCGCGCAATTCGGCTTCCTGAATCTTTTGTTTTTCCCTTTCCTTGTTCAAAATTCTCCTTCTTTGGAATCTATCGAACCCAAAAAGGAATAACAGAATTACAAAACCATAGGATATGTAGGCGTAAGTTGTTTGCCACCATGGTGGAAGAATTGTTATTTTAAGAATTTTAGGATTTATACTCCAGACGCCATCTGCGTTTGCGGCTTTTATCTTAAAAGTATATTGACCGGGATCCAAGTTTGTATAAGAAGCAAATCTGCGGTTATCATATATCCAATCCTCATCAAAACCTTCCAAAAAATATGCGTATTTATTTTTTTCAGGTCTTGAAAAATGGATTGCAGTAAATTCAAATGAAAAATCATTTTGAGAATATGGCAATGTAATACTTTCCGTCAACGAAATCCCTTTTTGCAAAGGAGTGTTGTCCGAGGAAGGTGTAACAGTTTTGTTACTTATTTGCATCATATTAATAACTATTAGAGGCGGGGTTGTATTTATTTTACTCGGGTAAAAAGAATTAAAGCCTTTTTCTCCGCCAAAATATAATCTCCCATTATCTCCTTTTAATGAAGCACCCTGAAAAAAACTGTAATCCTGCAATCCGTCTTTTGTATCATATGTAATAAATGAAATATTATTTAATTTTTCGTCAGGAGTAAATTTTATCAGACCTTTTAAAGAACTAATCCAAATATTACCCAATTGGTCTTCCATTAAATCCATAAGATAATTTGTAGGCAGTCCGCTGTTAGTCGTAAATGTTCTAGATTCCGATCCATTTTTATTGAGCATTAATAAACCGCCAAAAGTAGCTACCCATAAACGCCCTTTTTTGTCCTGAATAATGGAATTTACTCGTTTCGAAGAAAGTCCCGTTAAATCCTGACCGCCCTCCCCAATTTGATTGAATTCGTCGGCTGCAATATCATAGGATGCGAATCCTGAATTATTAGTGCCGATCCATATTTTATTTTTATCTGAGCCGTAAACAACTCTAATATTTTCTCCAGGTATTGATTTATCTATTTGAATTATACTCAGTTTTGGTTTAATATATTTTTCGTCCTCTGGAGTCAGTTTATAAATCTGCACACCCCAATAATCCGGATCTGCCGGGGGTGCATCGTTCCACGCGGAAAAAGAATGAGAATCGTCAGTTTTATAATTTAAATAATAAGTGCCGGCATTAAGTTCAATTAAATTTACAACAATTCTATTTTTAATTGCGCCGCCGGCGTGTTTATTATCAAGTGAGTCGAATCGCCAAACAACTTTGCCTTTCTCATCCTCTATCCAACCATAATCCCACAATGATTTTGAGCCAAGTAAAGTTTTTTCACCGATTGAAGTTACCAATAGTTTTTGTTTAGCCGGTAGCGAAAACTTTTTAGTTATTTTTTGTAAATCTTTTGCTCTATTTATTTCCAAAACAGTTTTCTCTGATTTGCGCAGAGTCCTAAGGAATTTAAAAACATCACCAGTAAAAGTTGTATCGAATGTTCTATATCTACGGAAGGAATTATCAGAGGGATTAAAAAGATTTAGTCCCTGGAAAGTACCAATCCATATTCTTCCAGCAGGATCTTCATAAATAGTGCGAATACTATTATTAGAGATTGTGGATGGATCATTGGGATCTGAAGTGAATACCGTTGTTTTATTTTCTTTAAGATTAATTTTTATTACACCGCTATCAGCCGATCCGAGCCACAGATTGGTTTTGGAATCCTCCAATACTGATCTTAGGGGAGTGTCTTTTTTAAATTTATATTTTTGACTTACATTAGTAAGATTCTTTGTAATTTCATTAAATTGAAATAAACCATTTGCAGTTGAAACCCAAATAGTATTCGGAAAAACCTTTGAATTGGAGAACCCGCTTACGTAACTGTATTCTCCCATTTTTCCTTCAATTGGTATTTTGTAAAGACTAAAAGAAGTTTTGTTTGGGTCAAATTTATTTATTCCGGCATTATTAGTCCCTATCCAAAATACTCCTGTTGAATCAATAAATATTTCTGTTATAAAATTACTCGCAATACTATTTTCGTTATTAGGAATATTTACAATCACCTGCTTTTCATTAGTTTTCCAATCGTATTTAATTAATCCATTTTCAAGAGTTCCCACCCATGAAATTTCAGTTCCCTGATTTAGAATATTTGAAATAGTTGCATTTTCCAATATCAAGGCGGATTCGCAGGATAAATCTGCCGGATTAACTTTAACAATATATCCGGTGTTGGTTTGTAAATAAATATTTTTTTTAATATCCGTTGATATTTTTGTAAGAAAAACATTTTGCCCGCTATTTGCAGTCAATTTATCTGTGTAATCAGTTTCCTTTTTCCTCTCTTTATCCACAACAACAATATTCGATTTTTGATAAAAAGACTGACCTTTTACATACCATATCCTCCCCATATTATCTTCGGCCATATCGAAAATCCCATATCCGGCATATGGTTTTAATGTAGAATCCAGTTTGGCAGTCACAAAAGATTTTTTCAGTCTATCGAATTTAGTAAGACCATGGTATACTTTTCCAGTCCATAGTTCCCCTTTACTATCCTCGAGCAGACAAATAACAGCGTTAAAAAACTGTTGTTCAGAGGTGGAGTCAATTTGAAATGACTCGAAATTATCCAAATCCCTGTTATATAAATTTAGAGCTTTGTCGGTAGCAATCCATAAATTACCAGTTTTATCCTCCAAAATATCCAATATTATACTTCCCTTTAAACTATTTGACACTTCATTGTCTTCTCTATAAATGGAAAACTGATAGCCATCGTACTTATTTAATCCATCATTAGTACCGATCCATATGTAGCCGAATTGGTCCTGCATAACTTTTAAAATGGTAGGATTAGAAAGTCCTTCGAGCAAGGAAATCCTATCAAACGAGATTTCTTTTTGGGCAAAAAGATTAATAAAAGATAAGAGTATTATAAGCAGGATTATTCTGTATGATTTATTCATTAACATACCCTGTGTGAGTGTTAAAAATCAGTCAGTGTTTTATAAGGTACAAAGCAGTAATATCATCGCTTTGGGGGCATTCGCGCGTATGTGATTTAACATCGTGCACAAGGGCATCAATCAATTCGGATGATTTCGGGAATTGATATTTTTCTATAAACTCCTCAAGCCTTTCGTCGGAATATTCTTCTTCATTTTCGTTCATGGCTTCTGGAATTCCATCAGTAAAAAGAAGCAGTCTATCGGCTGAATTTAAAGTAATTTTTTCACCGACAAATGGCAAACCCATATTAAACATACCCAAAGCAACTCCTCCGGCATTAATTTTTTGAAGTACACCATTATTTCGAAGTAATAGAGCTGGATTATGGCCGGCATTGATAATATCGAGCTCGCCGTTTTTAGGATTTAATACCGCTATAAAAAAAGTGATAAATTTATTAGAAGGTGATGCATTATAAATTATAGAATTAATTTTTTGCGCGAGTTTGTCTAATGGTATCTGAAGATCCAAGTATGATTTTAAGGAAGCATTTAGTGTCGATACCAACAATGCGGCGGGAACCCCTTTTCCGGCAACATCAGCCATAATAAGAGCATATCTGCCGTCGTTAAGTTCAATACAATCGTAATAATCTCCGCCAACTTCTTTTGATGGAATATTTATTCCAGCTAAATCGTAACCATCAATTTCAGGAAGTTTTTCCGGAATAATCTTTTTCTGAATATCGGAAGCTACAGATAGTTCTTTTTTTATGTTTTCTTTTTCAAGAGCTTCCTTATGAAGATGTTCGTTCTCAATAGCCGATTCCAATTGGCGGGCGAATGCTTCTAAAAGAATTTTATCGGTGTCATCAAAGTCTATAACTCCGGCACGGCTTTCTTTTTCAATTAAAATAAACTTGTATGTCTTACCCAGTAGACTGAATTCTGTGTTAAGTTTATTTGTGGATTCTTTGAGATCGTTTTCTTCAATGCCAGGCGGAAATGATAAGTATTTAATGATGTTATCATTTTCGTAAACCGTAATGCAGCCGGCGGAAGCATTCGTTAAAACTACTGCCCTTTCGAGTGCTAATTCCAATAAGGATTCGGTTTTGTCCAAAGCTGATAGTTCAATTCCTGTATCAATTAGACTATTTAATTGTAAGACTCTATTATTTAATGAGAATATTAGCTCTTTTTCTTTTTTATTATTCAGGTATGCCTGGTAAGCGTTATCTAAAAGTTGTAGAAATATTTGAATGGATACACGATCGAAACTAGAATACTCTCTTTTATCTATTTTTTGGCCAATTAACAAACCGAAATAAGAACTATTTATCATTGGCAATGTAATTGCAACTTTATAATTATTATCAGTAAGGAAATTAATTTTCAGGATGTTTTCCGGTTTTAATTCATAAGTAAATTTAATGGCTTCCTTATTATGTAAATATAATGCCCGCCAATCTTTCTCCGATTGTTCTTTATAAAATATGTTTACATTTATTGATAGTAAATTACCTCGGAGAATATGACTAAAATTACGCGCGAGGTCGGTTAAGTTTTTAGAATTGGATAAAACTTCAAATCCTTCCTGAAAAGATTTGACCTGCAGATTTAATTTATCAACAAGAAGATTTAACTCGGCACTAGCCATTTATTACAAATCCTTTTTTAAAAGATTAAAAATAATATTTAACCAGCTCCCAAAGCTTGTTCAATAGTATCCGTTTTTTCGGCAAAGTGGTACAAACCCATAATTGTAAATGTTTTATCTATGGATGCGTCCAGATTTGTAAATACGAGCTTTCCGTTCGATTCATTTAGCTTTTCAATTAATTCAATTAAAAACGAAATTCCTATCGAGTTTACAACTTTAGTTTTTTCAAGATTAAGAATAACTTTTTTTATATCATTAGTTTTTTTTGAGTAAAACTCATCAGCGATTTTTTGTCCACCATTATTGTTAATATATCCTTCTGTAGAAATTATTAGCATATTGCCTTTAATTTCCGAATTAAGTTTGAAATCAGAAATCATCTATCTCTCCTTAAACTAAATGCTTTATTAAAGTAATTTTAGTCCCTCTTTCACCTGATTCAATTATAAAATCATCGGACATTGATTTCATCAGTTTTAACCCCCACCCTCTTTTATTTTGCGAGGAGATTTTTTCCCCTATAAAAGGTTCATCAACTTTTTCAGGTTCAAATCCTTTTCCATAATCTGTAACAAGAATAATCAATTTTTCTTTGGTCATTGTAAATTCTACATTTACATATGGAGTTTCATCGCCCGAATGTTCCAATCCATTAATAATTGCCTCTGTAACTAAAATACGGGCTTCGCCAATCTTTTCGTCCGATATTCCCAAATGACCACTCATGAGCTGTAAGCCTTCCAATGCAACCAACTCTATGTCTGGAACTTTAGGTAGTTTAATTTCAAGTGAAATATTTTTGTGCATTAATTTGCCCTTCATTCATATGTAGGATGAACAATAATAATAAAATGATAAATAGGATACAATTTGTCCTTATTTATTTTTTCATTTTTTTTATTTTGCAAATTTTCAATTTATTGTAATAAACAGGTTTAAAGGGAGGGGAGAGGTAGTACAAGTTTCGCACTTACCTCTCCTGTGGGGAACACATTTGGCACATATAGATTTTTGCTGCCCGCGTTTTAGGCAGCTATTTTTATGGGGAACGCAATTTTTACACTAGTAAATTTTTTCGGTTCACTTTCTATAAACATTCTAGCGTCATAGAATTCAACTAATTTTTTTACAGTTACTAATCCTAAACCATTTCCATTTTGTTCAAACTTTGAACGATTATGTTGGTAGAACGGGGATATTCTTGATATTTCTTCTTTTGTCATTCCCCTGCCATAATTTTTAATTTCAATGGTATAATTATTTGGTTCGAGTTTAGTGCTAATTTCAATTTTTTGATTGTTTTTTGAAAACTTTATGGCGTTCTCAATAAGTTCTTCGCATATTATTCTAAAATGATTTAGGTATATGCTAATTTCTGCGTCATCGTCTTTACAGAGAAAATTAATTTCGTGATTGTAATTTTTTGTTTTTTCTATAATCGCATTTTTTATTACCCAAGATGGGGAGACAGTTGATTTCGAAGTATATTCCAGAAAGTTTTTTTTGTCCCGCACCAATATTTCAGACTCTGAATATTGAATAAATTTTTCCAATGTTTTATGAAGTCTATGACCCGATTTTTTAATACTTTCAAGCATCTCAATTATTTGAGTCTTATTCATCAATTCTAAATCATCTATAAGCATATCCGTATATCCAAAAATTGAAACCAATGGTGTACGCAATTCATGAGGGATGTAACAGGAAATGTTATGATATATCTCTTGTAGAAAATTTTCCTGTCGTCTTTTCTTTTCCATCCTTGATTTTATTGTTTCCAATAATTCTTTTGCCCTGAATGGTTTCGTAACATAATCATCAGCTCCTCTTCCCATACCTTTGCGTACATCAACACGATCGACTTTCGCAGTAAGAAATATGAACGGAATATTTATGGTTTTTGGATCCTTCCTTAACTCATTTAATAAATAATATCCGTCATACTCTGGCATAATTATATCTGAAATTATAAGATCAGGATTCTGCTCTTGCGCAATCTCTAATCCGCTTAGACCATTTTCTGCTGAAAAAACATTGTAATTACTAAGGTTCAAAATGTTTACAATGTTATTCAGAACTTCAGATGAATCCTCAACAACAAGTATTTTATCCATTTATTCTCCTTGCAACGGGAATTTATATAGCTATATACTTTATTGTTAATAGAAATGTATTAAGCGCGTAAATAATGATACAAGCGAGTATTTTATTGAGGTATTAGAATATTAAAGTATTGTGTATTATGATTTTTAGATACCCATTATTTTTTTTATTCTAACGGCATATCTCTGACTAATACTAATAAATGAATTTGAAGATTTAAGATTTAATTGATAATTACGATGATCAGATTTAAAAATTGTCTTAATAAAGTTTAAATTTACTATATGGGAGCGATGAATTCGCAAAAAATCGCTGCTTGGCAATTCCTGTTCCCAGTCTTTTAATAATTTTCTTATCAAAATTTTTCGTTCGTCGTCTGTAATGATAATAGAATATTCTCTTTTAGCAGTTATATAAACAATTGACGAAATATTAATGAAAACCGGATTTTTCCCGGACTGAACGAGAATTTTATCTTTATAAGATAGTTTCCTTTTATAAACGGATTTATTTGTTCCACGCACTTGATCGAACCTGTTAATCCTAATGGCAATAGCTTCCAACAATTCCTTTGATTTAAAGGGTTTTGTGATGTAATCATCGGCTCCAAGATTCATTCCTTTACGAACATCCGCACTGCTTGATTTTGCCGAGAGAAATATGAAAGGTATTTTCATAATTTTTTCGTGTTCGTCCAAAATTTGTTTAATGTAATATCCATCATTGCCGGGTAGCATTATGTCCGAGATAATTACATCTGGATTTACGTTCAAAGCCATTTCAATACCTTTTTCGGCATTTCCAGCCTCAAAAACTTCATACTCTTTTAACTGTAGAAGAAGTCTGATGTTTTCTCTTATATTTTTATCATCTTCAATAACAAGAATTTTTTTCATAATAAGTCAATTTTAACAGGCAATGTAACGCTAAAAGTTGAGCCTTTTTTAACTACACTTTTTAATTTAATTATACCGCCCAAAGATTCTACAGATTGTTTCGCGATAGCCAATCCCAAACCTGTGCCCGGAGTATTTTCAATATTACTCGCACGGTGGAAAGGCGCAAATACATCCGAAATCTCAGATTTTGGAATACCTATGCCTTTATCTATAACCTCTACTTTAAAGTTGCCATCATAAATTTTTATTTTCAAAAATATATTTTCATCATTTGGGCTATATTTAATCGCGTTAGTTACAAGGTTCGATATAATTTGTCTGTACAATTTCGGATCCGTATACATAGTAAATTCGTCGGCACTGCTTTCAAAATTAATTTTTGTGTTTTCGGGAAAACTAATAATTATATCATCAATAATCTGTTTTGTAAATTCAATCATTTCCATAAGTGAATATTTAACACCCATGTGATATGGTTCAGCTTTATTGATAGTTATCACATCATTCAGCATTTCGGTCATATAATCGACAGAATTAATTATCTTTTTAAAATGATCATTTTTTTCATCCGTTGATAGTTTTGGTCCCATCATTTCCATTAATTCAACCGAAGAAAGCATTGTGGAAAGCGGCGTCCTGAATTCGTGAGAAACCATCGAAACGAATCTGGATTTCAATTCATTTAGTTCAATCGCTTTTTCGAGAGCGTTTTTAATCTCAGATTCAGCTTTTTTTCTTATTGTAATATCGTGTGCGCTAATAAGAATTAAATCACTATCTATTAACTGAATGGGAAAAGATCTTAATTCAACAAAATGTTTTTCATCTTCATTAAGAACTAATTCAATTTCATCCGGTCCGCAGGCTTGTCCACCATTGCACCTTTTAATAAATTGGTTGAGTAATTCAGCATATTGTTTAGCTATTAAATTAGTTTCGGAGATATGTTTCCCAATAGTTTTTAATTTAGGTGTGCCAATCAGTTTTTCGGCTTCCCTGTTCAAATCTACTACAATTCCCGCAGAATCAATTAAATAAAAGGCCTCGGGAGCAAATTGAAAAAGATTTCTCCATCTGTCTTTTGAGAGGTTTATTTCTCTTTCCACTTCCCACCTTTTAATGGCGCTGCCAATATTGCCGGCAAGTGTATTTAGTACAGCAATTTCTCCTTTTGTCCAGTCTTTAATATTGACGCAATCTTCAAGCGCAAATATACCCCAGAAATCATCTTCAACAAAAATAGGAAAAGCCGCGAAAGACTTCATATCTTGCGTAGTTAAAAGGGAGTTATTTTTGTTTGAAAAATCTCTAATATTTCCATAAACGGCTTTTCCATTAATCAGTTCATTATACCAACTTTTTGTTACACCACTTTCAATTTCAATATTCTGAAAACTCATATCGTATAACGAAGATTTAATTCTGCTGCTTGTCCATTCAAATTTTTGACTGAAAAGACTTTTTCCCGATTGTAGTTCTTTATGAAGTTGTAAGATAAATAGTCTGTCGAAACCAGAAATAGCCCCAACTCGAGCCAAAGAACTATCCAGGGACAGTTCGTATTTATCGCCTGAAATTAATATCATAGTCCCTTCAGAAACTGCCTGCAGAAGGTTATCCCTTTTAAGAATAGTCTCTTCTGCGTATTTAATGTTAGAAATATCTCTGGCGGATATTAAAACTGAATGGACCGAGTTATTCGTATCAACTTCCGGTAAAATATTACAGTCCAGCCACATCTTTCCAATTTTTAATTCGATACGGTTTTTTATTCTTTTTTCGAAGACAGTTTGGATTGTGTGCAACATAGTTGGGTTAAATTCATCGGAGAATTTTAAATAATTGCTTGCATCTTCGGGATTTTTATAATAATTAAAAATATTTAATTTTTTAAATGCCGGATTCGCGTATAGTATCTTCTGATTTATATCCAACCTAATAATAATATCATCATTATTTTCAGCTAATGTTCTAAATTGTTCTTCGGATTCTTTTAAAGCCACAGTTCTTTGATTTACAAGAAATTCAAGATGATTCTGGTATTTTTTTAATTCATCCTCGGCTTTTATCCTTTCAGTAATGTCGTGATTTATACTTAGTATGGCTGTTTGATCGTGATACAGTACAACTGATGCGTTTACTTCAAAAATAATTTCCCTTTTGTCTTTTGTATATTGAGAAGTTATAAAACTATGCTGAGTGCCTTTATGAAGGGTTTTTTTCAAATGTTTAGAACCTTTATCGGGATCCATAGAAATATTGAGCAGCGACATTCCAATAAACTCACTTCGCGGAAAACCGTAAATTTCACATGCTCTTTTATTTACATCTAATATTATTTCATTTTCGGGCTTAAATACTATAATGGCATCATGAGCGTTTTCAAATATTCCTCTGTATTCCTTTTCGGATTGAATTAGTTTTACTTCAGCTTTTTTCCTTTCAGTTATATCTAGAACCACCCCCCTAATTAAAATTGGTACAGCTTTTTCATTATAAACCACAATTGCTTTGATTTCCACTGAAATTGGTTGACCATTATGTAATTCCAGATCGAACTCCGCATAAATACCATTATTAGCAATTGCATCTTTAAATAACTTTTTGACATATTCCGATTTATTATTATGTATTTTTTCAAATGACCTCAAATCCTGAGGGGCATTTTGTTTATCAATTTTATAAATGTTTAATAGTTCATTAGAAATAAAAATTTTATTAGTCTTGAGATTAAGTTCCAGAGAACCAACATGCGCTATTGATTGAGCTTGATTAAGCAATTTTTCGCTGGCTTCTAATTTATCTTTATCAATCTTGCTTTTTATTGAAAAAGCGATTTGGGAGTTAATTAAATGGACCTTATGAATTTCTTCTTCGGTGAGCATTTTTTCTTGTTCGAAGCATATAACAACTGCACCCAACACTTCCCCTTCGTTTATTAATGGAAAATAAACGATCGAGTGTTTGTTTTGCGAAGCATCTTTATTAGAGTCACTGATGTTAAGATTTACTTCTACAGTAATATGATTTTTATCAGCATGTTCATTCTTCCAAGGGAAATAAGATTCTACTATTTTTACGTTATCCCTGTTAAAAGAACTGCATGCTTCACATTTAATTTCCCCTTCTTTATCCTTTATTAGTATAGCTGTACTTCCACTTTTTACAATATCCTTAATAACTCCTACTGCAGATTCATATATTTCCGGTAAAGATTTAGTCTGATTTACATCTCTAGTAAAATCATGTATTATTTTTAACTCTTCCAATTCATTTTTAAGATTTTCCTCATATTCTTTTCTTGTACTTATATCCCTAATAATACCGACTGAACCAATAACTCTTCCAGTATTATCGAACCATGGTCGTGAAATATCCGAAATCCACTTGAGTTCTCCTGATTTTGTCTTAATTAATAGATCAGACTGAAATTCTTCTATTTTTCCCGAATACCAATCTTCAATAATTTCAAAAGGGGCATTGATATTTGCAGGTTTAAGAATGTGATATCTTTCAATTATGTCAGGCAGATTAATATTTTTGAACTCCCAGGAACTGTAACCGATAATTTTTTCTATTACATCGCTTATATAATGGTAGGAACTAGAATCTACATTATAATTATACAAAGCTACTTCTGCAGTGCTTGAAATTGTGTAAATCTTTTCTTCTGACTCCAGAATTTTTTGTTCGGCACGTTTTTTTTCGGTTATATCTTTTAGAGTAAGTACATAGCCGAAAGATTTGTGGGATAAGTCTCCTTGAGGTGAAACAATATACTCGACATACTTTTTCTCTCCGAATAAAGTTACTATTTCGCACAAACCAATTCGGTTAACAATATCATCCAACAAAAAAAGTGAATCATAAAGGTTATTTTTTGATTCTGAGCCGACTATAGAGGTAATTACTAAAATCTGAGTAATATTTTTTCCAATAACTTCTTCCAACTTCCAACCGGTTAGTTTTTCTCCTTTAGAGTTCATAAATAATATATTACGGTCGGCATCTAATGAAAAAATTGTATCGCTGATACTGCTTAATGTTGCAGATAACAATGCTTCACGGTCTGATAGAGCTTTTTCGAGCCTGCTTTTTGCCAATGCAATTTGAATTGCTGTAACAAGCTCGTATTCTTCGTAAGGTTTATTCAAATAAGAGTAAGGCCCTGCGGCCATTGCTCTTTGTAAAGTGTCATTATCTGTGTAGGCGGTTAAAAATATAAATGGTAATTGGTATTTTTCACGTATAATTTTACCTGTTTCAATACCATCCATTTTTCCGCCCAACATAATATCTAGCAATATTAAGTCCGGCTTAAGTTCATCAATCAATTCAAGAGCTTTTTCACCCGAAGGAACGTTTGCACAAACCTCAAATCCTAAATAAGTAAGTCTCTCTCTTATTTCCAATGCAACAATTTGCTCATCTTCAACAATAAGTATTTTTTCATTTAACATCATTAAATCCTATAGTCTGGAAATGAAAAATTGAATTCTCGACAATTGTTATTCTCGTATAATCCGGTTAAAAGTTATAACACAATTTATGAATAATTGTAAAAATAAATTCTATTTTTGAAGAAAATGCATTTAAACAAATATATTACACCTTACCTAAGGGGTTATTTTACGGGCGGAAAGTTTCACGAAGTTTTGTGGCATATTTACGGCTAATTACAAATGGTTCTTTAATATCCTGTAAAATTATACGATAAGAATTATTAAACCATTTCTCAATTTTCTGTATCCAATTAATATTAATAATTGTCGATTTATGAATTCTTAGAAAAGTATCCTCTGGTAAAATAGCTTCCCATTCTTTCATATTTTTCCGAACTAATATTTTTTCTCCCTTTGAGGTTTGAATGAGAGAATGTGCGGAATCCGAGGTGATACATACAATGTCATTTACAATAACAAATTGAACATCGCTTCCGGAGGGTAAAAACAACCTTTGATTAAGGTCAAGAATTCTATTTTCTGATTCATCTTCTTCTTCGTAAGGTTCAGTTGTAACAGAGCGCACTTTGCTTTTCATCAATCTGATTTTAACAGCGTCCAATAAATCTGATACATGGAAAGGTTTTGTAATATAGTCATCCGCACCGAGATTCATGCCCCTGCGAATATCACTCATTTCAACTTTTGCAGTAAGAAAAATAAATGGTATGGCCCGGAGTATTTTATTTTCAGATATTTTTTCCAATACTTGGTAACCATCCAAATCCGGAAGCATAATATCACATATTATAAGATCTGGATCTTCATCAATTATTATTAACAAACCATCTTTTCCATTAGATGCACCAAAAACCTCATACCCTTCAACTAAAAGAATTTTTAACAAATTTTCTCTGACTGAGTTATCATCTTCAATTACAACAATTTTACTCATTTTTCACATTTTTTTAATTGAGAGTTTATAACAGAATAGTTATTAATACTTAATTATCGGTTAAATTACAAATATTGTCAAACGGCATTCTCTTCAAAAAATTCCGAAATTTCTTCTTCCGAATATAATTCGTCATTTTCAAGAATTGAATCGGATTCTATATAAAGGAGTTCTGCTATTGTTATCAATTTTTCGCATATTCTCGCTACCAAGGCGCTATCATTCATTAAAGAAGTTGCCATTTTACTGTTGATTTTTTTATCCCGAATCAGTTCGTCCAGTTTTCCGTTTATAAGCACATCGTGATATTTTGCTTTTTTTTGCAGCCGTTTTAATTTATTGTGCTGCTCATTGAGATCCTCTACTTTTTCAGTCCTATAAATTTCGCGCATAACTTTTGCAATTTTTAAACGTAACAAATTATATTCATTTTTAATGTTGTCATTATCGGAAACTGAATAAAACGAAATATTAGTTTGTGAATTACGCAAGTGTTTTATTATTTCAATTATATACCTGTTTGCGACACGAACTTTATTAATTACAACCGAATTTTCTTCGGAAAGATTTGAACTTTGAATTAAAGTGGCATACTTAACAATTTTACTATAGATCAATTTTACTTTTTTTAGATAAATTTCATCGATATTTATCTGCATATTTTCAGTTGATCGGGGAACCAACTCTTTTAATTTTTTATCCGATAAAATATCCTGTCGATGCAAATTTAACCCGTGAGCAATAATTTCAAATGCATTATCAAACAGATGACGGGATTCTTTTATCAATGCGGGAATAGCAGTTTCTGGATATTTCAAAGATGTTTTGGACAGGTATATGGGTTGAGCAATATCTTCACTTACGGGTTGCTTAATAATTTTTGTTAATACTTTTACAAGAAAAGGAACAAATGGAATAAAGAGAATCACACCGAATAGGTTGAACAAAGTATGGAATAAAGACAACTTAAATATCAAATCTTTGGCTCCTAAACCCATATAAAAACTCACTTTGTCAACTATCCAAATGAATTGAGTTATAAATATTAGAATAAGAATAGACGTAATCACCTTAAAGAAAACGTGAGCCGTAGCAAGTCTTTTGCCTTGCGCATTAGAATTTAACGACCCTAAAACCGGAGTTAATGTTGAACCGATGTTGGCTCCAATAGTCATTCCAATCGCGTTTTCGTAGCTGATCTGATTTGTAGATAATGCCGCTAGAATTATCGCAAGTGATGCATGGCTAGACTGCATAACAACTGTTACAATTATTCCGATAAATGTATATACTATTATTCCCCAAATTCCAGGCACACCAAATTGCAGCAGATCTATTGAACTCTGATAATTAGCAAAGCCCTCCTTAGTAAAATGAATTCCTAAAAATAGAAATCCAATCCCCGCAAAAACATTTCCTAATGCCTTAAGTTTTCTATTTGACTGGAGAACGAGGATAATTCCAAATACTAAAAGCGGCAGAGCAAAAGAGGATATTTTTAACTTTAATCCGAAAAAAGATATTAACCAAGCGCCGGTTGTAGTGCCGATATTTGCTCCAAGTGTAATACCGATACCCGAGCTTAATCCGATTAGTCCTGTAGATAAAAACGATATAGTGATTACGGCTACTAGAGCGCTCGATTGTAAAATGGTGGATGAAACTAACCCGAAAGAAATACTTTTTAATACACTATCTGTTGAATTTCTAAGCCACTTTTCAACAGGTCCGCCGCTTAATAATTTGAAACCATCTTCAAGAAAAAACATTCCAAATAATAAAATTGCTGTGCCTGCGGCAATTTCTTTCAGATTTTCACTAAAATAAAAAAGAATAATTAGGATTATAAAAACGAAAATAAGTAAAAGTTTTTTCAACAAATGTCCTTAAAATTCAAGGAATTATTATAAGATAATTTTTAATAAAAATAATCATTTTTTTAATAATATTTTTTCGATCAAAACCACCTTTTCATCTTCATATATAAAAACATTGATATGCCCAGAAGAACCATTGAGATAACAACCACATAGTAACCATATTTAAATTGAAGTTCCGGCATATACTCGAAATTCATACCATATATTCCTGCAATAAATGTCAGCGGTATAAAAATTGTCGCAATAATTGTTAGAAATTTCATCACCTGGTTGATATTATTATTGATATTGGATGTATTAAGATCAACCAGCGATTTAACCATATCATTATACATCTGGAAATATTCTGTCAGTTGGTTAAGGTGATCGAGCAAATCTCTGAAATAAATTAAATTATCTTCTTCAATTAATTCGGGCTCATCCTTAATTATTTGAGCAATAGCTTCACGCAGAGGAAACAGGAATTTTCTTAATTCCGTAATTTCTTTTTTAATCTTATGGATTTGTTCAATTAAATTCTCTTTCGATTTGCCCAACAACAAATCTTCAAGTTCATATAGCCTATCACTAAGATCATCGAACACAAGGTAATAGGTGTCTATATAAGAATCCAATAATACATAAAATAAATAATCTGCTCCTTTTTTCCTCGCTTTGCCTTTCCCCAGTTTTATTCTTTCAATTTTTGAATCGTTAATGTTATTGGAAAATTCGTGAATATCTAAAACAAATTTATCTTTCAGTATAATACAAATATTGTTTCTGTTATAGGATTCTCCGTTTTCTTTAAGACTAAAAGCTTTTAAAACTACGGCAATATATTCTTCGTTTTCTTCAAATTTGGGCAAATGATTTGTATTTACTATATCTTCTATAAGCATCTGGTGGATAGCAAATTGTTCCCCGAATTTTTTTATAAACTCAATATCGTTAAAACCTGAAAGCTCAATCCAGTTTACGTCTGAATTAAATTTTGGTTTTATCTCACTTAATTCGATTGGTTTTACTTCATCAAAAGTATCGGGGTTGTAAAATCTGTATATCAGCTTGGTTTGTTCTTCAGAATAATTACCTGTATAAACGGCTTCGCCTGGAGGTTTGCCAACTTTTTTGTTTATGGCTCTTCTAATTTTTTTCATATTAATTTTCAGTTTTTTTCACCTCTTTTTTATATACGATAGTTCTATAAGGGAAAGGTATCTCAATTTCTTCATCATCAAATCGTGTCTTTATGGATTTGTAAAGGTCACACTTCAATTGAAAACCTTCACCCGAATCCTTTGACCAAATATATGCCCTTAAATTAATTGCAGAATCGCCATAACCTAAAACTCTAACCAATACTGGACTGGAGTTTGCAGCAATTTCTTCTTTGGTCCTGTTGTCATAGAAGTTAGGGTGTTTAAGCGCTTCCTCTACAATTATTTCCATCGCCTTATCGATGTTGGAGTCATAACTAATTCCCATTTCTAGAAAATTGCAAATCTTCGGATCTGAAATTGTGGAGTTCAAGATGATAGCTGAATTTATTACTGAGTTTGGAATGATGAGTCTTCTGTTTTCGAAATTTCTAATTATAGTATGCCTCAATGTAATATCTTCTATAATGCCTCCGTTCTCATTAATTTTTATATTATCTCCTACACGAAATGGTTTAAATAAAACAATAAAAACTCCGCTTATTATATTTGAAAATGCTTCCTGAGAAGCAAAGCCGAGTATTGCAGCCAAAATTCCAGCACTTGCCAGCATTGTTACGCCAAAATCTTTTAATGCCGGTATTGAGTTAAATATTATTAACACAGCTATTGAGTAAACAAAAAAAGTGATAGCGTTTTTGAAAAAGTTGTAATTAGTTTCATCAACATTCATCACTTTAGATGAAGTGTGAATAAACTTATCTAATACAGCTCTAAGTAATTTTGAAGTTACAGCTGCAAGTATGGTGGTAACTACAATTATAATAGCGTATTTAAGAATTTCATTTTGCCAGTTCAAAGTTATTCCATTATCATTTATTTAATAGATGCAAAAATATATAAAATATTTCTATTCTGCGTATTAGTGAATAATTGACTATTTGTCAGCAAAAGATGCCGCTATAAAAATATTCTTTGTTTCAACATATACTTTAAAATTAATATAAAGTTCAAAATAAAATTGACCAATAGGATATAATTTATTAAAAGAATAAATTTAGGTTTATTGGATTAAAACACTTTTATTAAATGTGGAATAATATTTTTAGAAAATTTTTAATCGCTTTAGCTTATCCCCTAGTTATATTAGTGAGGATTTACCAATTATTAATTTCTCCTATTTTACCTGCTTCCTGCAGATATCAACCAACATGCTCTCAGTATACAATAGAGTCATTAAAAAAGTACGGTATTATAAAGGGCGGATGGTTGGGATTAAAAAGAATTTTAAGTTGTCACCCGTGGGGAGGCAGCGGTTACGATCCTGTACCTTAATTATAAAAAAACCCGATTATACAAAGTATAACCGGGCTGTATAATTATTATAGAATAATTTTTATAAACTAATTATTATTTCTTTTTTCTCACCTTTTTAGTACCGGCTTCTTCAACTAATTTTAAACAATCTTCATACGTTAAATCTTCGGCGTTCTTATCTTTTGGAATACGTAAATTTAATTTTCCAGCTTTAAGATAAGGACCCCATCGGCCGTTTAATATTTCAAATTCAGAGTTTTCCTCAAAGGATTTAATATGCTTCTCAGCATCTTTTTTCCGTTTTTCTTCAATTACAGTTATACCTTCTTCAATAGTAATTGTATGCGGATCGTAATCTTTATTAAGAGAATAGAATTTACTGTTATGACGTAAATAAGGGCCAAATCTACCTATGGCGGCAACAACTTCAGTTTCCTCAAAAACTCCAATAGTCCTGGGTAATTTGAAAAGCTCCAATGCTTCTTCTAGAGTAATGCTTTCAAGTTTTTGATTTTTCCGCAGCCCAGCATATTCGGGTTTTGCTTCCTCATCTGTTGTATCGGTTAATTGAGCCACCGGCCCGAATCTTGCCATTCTTACTGAAATTTGTTTACCTGTTTTTGGATCAGTCCCTAATATTCGTTCACCAGAAACACGTTCGCTATTTTCGATAGTGTGTTCAACTTTTTCATGAAAAGGATTATAAAACTCAGCCAGCATTTTATGCCAATCCAAATTACCCGCTGCCACCTCATCAAGTTCTTTTTCAACATTCGCGGTAAATTGATAATCCATTATCTGAGGAAATTTTTCCAAAAGAAAATCATTAACGAGCATAGCTATATCAGCGGGATACAATTTGCCTTTATCAGCTCCTGTAATTTCCGTTTTAACTTCTGCTTTTATTTTTAATTTATTACTCAAAGTTAATACTTTGTACTCCCTTTCCCTTCCTTCTCTTTCATCTTTTAAAACATAACCGCGTTTCTGAATAGTGCTAATTGTGGGCGCGTAAGTTGAAGGACGTCCTATTCCTAATTCCTCGAGTTTTTTAACCAAGCTGGCCTCTGTAAATCGAGCCGGTGGACGTGTATATCTTTGTGTAGCCGTAATTGTTTTGTAAACGAGTTCCTGTCCTTCATTTAATGGAGGAAGTAAACCGGAATCTTCACTGTTTCCATTATCTTCATCTGTCGATTCCAAATAAACTTTTAGGAAACCGTCGAATTTTACCACTTCACCTTTTGTTACAAACTTCTCTCCAGAATTAGACATAATTATTTTAACTGTTGTTCTTTCCAATTCAGCGTCAGTCATCTGAGAAGCAATCGCACGCTTCCAAATAAGTTCGTATAACACTTTTTCATCACGGCTACCATCAACACTAGCGTTTTCAAAATAAGATGGTCTGATAGCCTCGTGAGCTTCCTGTGCGGATGCGGACTTAGTTTTATAATTTCTTTGAAACGAATATTTTTTACCGAAGCTGCTCTCAATTATACCTTTCGAGTTCTCAAGCGCATATTCGGAAAGGTTTACTGAGTCTGTTCTCATATAAGATATTTTTCCGGCTTCATACAATTTTTGAGCGATGAGCATTGTACGTCCCACCGAGAAACCAAGCTTCCGGCTAGCTTCCTGCTGCAAAGTAGAGGTTGTAAAAGGAGGAGCAGGAGATTTTTTTACTTCTTTTTTCTCAAGTGATTCAATGTTGAATTTAGTTTTTTTACATTTTTCTAAAAATGCGTTCGCCTCTTCCTCAGTTTTAAATTTTGTTGATAGCTCGGCTTTTATAATAGTATCATTCCCTTTTTCATCTGTTACTATAAAGTCTGCTACAACCCTGTATTGTGATTCACTGTTAAAAGCGTCTATTTCTCTTTCACGTTCAACTATAAGTCTAACGGCAACAGACTGCACTCTTCCGGCGGAAAGCTGAGTTTTAATTTTTCGCCACAAAACAGGTGACAGTTCAAATCCAACTAATCTGTCCAATAAACGTCTGGCTTGCTGGGCTTCAACCAAATTATTATCTATAGTTCTGGGATTAGCGACAGCATTTGTAATAGCTTTCTTAGTAATCTCGTTAAAAATAATTCGTTTAGTTTTGCTCTTATCGAGTTTGAGTTCATCAAATAAATGCCATGAAATGGCCTCCCCTTCGCGGTCTTCGTCAGTTGCCAACCAAACAATATCTGTCTCTTTCATTATTTTTTTTAAATCTCTGACAACATTCTTTTTATCATCCGGAACTATATATGTAGGTTTAAAATTATTATTTACATCAATGCCTGCATTTTTTTTCTCCAGATCACGTATATGCCCATAACTGGAAACAACCTTAAAATCATTTCCAAGGAAACCTTCAATGGTTTTTGCTTTCGCTGGTGACTCAACTATTACTAGATTCTTAATCATTATACTCTTCGTTTTTTATAAAACAGATTGCAAATAAAGTTAAATTTGTGTTAAAACCAAAATAAGAACGCCCGCTAATTTAGGGAATTCTTATTACAATAATAAATTCTTCACTAAACATAAACCAAAAATTTATCTTTCAATAAATAATTGTATAATTTTATTTTTTAAAATTATGGGAGAATATAAATGACAAAAAATGAATTAGGCAAACATATTTACGATACAGCTCATATTACCGGTGAATTTTTATTACGTTCCGGTAAGATCTCGAATGAGTATTTCGACAAATATTTATTTGAATCGGAT
>Ga0180007_10000749_pt1 | contig 50656 bp, 43 predicted proteins | sample MM_PC_MetaG_FD_121122 | JGI IMG/M metagenome (GOLD analysis project Ga0180007, IMG submission 121122) | Groundwater microbial communities from the Aspo Hard Rock Laboratory (HRL) deep subsurface site, Sweden - MM_PC_MetaG | ecosystem: Environmental > Aquatic > Deep subsurface > Groundwater... | reverse complement strand
TTACCAACAAAATGATAATAACCAGCTTATTAAAATTAAAAAATCAAGGATCAAATTAAATACCTAATGTGCGTTTATTTGTATACTTTTGCTATGTGTGTTTATTTGTATACCTAACAAGTAGTTGCTTCTTTTTACGCAATACGCGATACTCACGACGTAATACAGAAACATAAGTTTAAAGGCACACTTAAGCATCAGGCTTAAGTGTGTCTTCATATAAGGTTTCGCAGACTTTATCCCGACCGCTATTTTTGGCTTTATAAAGCTGGGCATCAAGAGCATGGATAACTTTATCTACAGTTAGCTCATTTTGTCCGTCAAAAGTAACCAAACCAATGCTTATAGTAAAGCGTAGCGGATTATCGGTATCGCCAAAATTATGCGCTTTTACTCGGCTGCGGATACGCTCAGCAGTCAGGGAAGCGCCTTTGTTGCTTGTGTGGGGGAGAAGAATGACAATTTCTTCGCCTCCATAGCGGCAGAGAATGTCCATTGATCGAATGTTTTGCTTTAAAAAAACCGCCAGGCCTCTGAGTGCTTTGTCTCCTTGAATGTGACCGTGCTGGTCATTGATTTTTTTAAAATAATCTAAGTCTATCATAATCGCGGAAAGCGGGTAATTATAGCGTTTTATTCTGGTCAGTTCATCTTCTAAGCGATGCATTAAGTAACGGCGATTATAAATCCGCATTAATTCATCAGTAATCGAAATTGTAGACAGCAGTTTATTTGTTTCTTCTAGTTGTTCCTGTAAAGATTGGCGCTGTAAAAAAACATTTGAATACGCTGCCAGTTCTTCGGCATTCAAAGGCATGGAAAAATAGCCGTCAATTAATCCAGCTTGAAAAAGAGAGATCTTTTCTTTTTGATGTAATTCTGACGGGTCATTTGTCAAGATAATCAAAGGGACAGTTTCGGTGTCTGGACGAGAACGCAGAACAATGCACAATTCCTGGCAATTGTCAAAATCAGATAAGCGATTGTTTAAAAACATTAAACTTGCTTTATGTTTTTTGATTTTGCTCATTAATTCTTCAGCGGTTTCAATAATAATGAAATCAAAGTCTTCAGCAAAATAAGCATAAAGTGATTCGATTGTTTGTTTGTCTAAGCCAATGGAAAATATATTTTTTTTGATCATTTCGATTGCTTATTTTATAATAAAAACGAACAAAGAGTAAAGTAAAATTAAAATATAAAAATATTTTTAAATATAATATATTGATATTTAGAATTTAGTGTGTTATTGTAATCATGATAGGATTTTAATAATGTTGATTCTTATTTTTAAGGATGGAAAAATCTTGATTAGAAAAAAATGGATAATACTTCAAAGTATCTTTTTTTTGTTTTTTATGGCAGGGTGTGTAAGCTCTGCCAATTTTATACCTGCCGACGTTAAACACCACTTAAGTTCTCCTAAAGAAATTAAAATATTTACAAACGCTCCGGAATTTCCGTATCATGTGCTTGGAACAATAAACGCTTTCGGGAGATCAGAAAAAGATATGATGGAAGCTTTGAAACGCAAGGCATTTGAAATCGGTGCTGATGGGCTTATTGATGTTGTTAAGCCGGAAACTTCCTCAACTAAACCAGAACAGGCAAAAGGGGCATATGCCTCCAGCGGTTTAATGTGGAATGTCCCAAAACACAAGATAGGTTTGTTGGGGGGGCAGCAGGTGCAGGCAACGGCCATACAATATATTATTAAAGACCAGCATAATTAACTAAAAAATTGCCGCAGAAAGGGGGAGTGCTTGAGTGGCTGAGTTTTCTGATTAAAAAATAATAAGGAATTATACAGAGTATAAGAAGAGAATTATGGAGGCATTATATGAAAAGAAGTGGGCTAGCGATAGTTTTAGCAATAGGATTAATAGCAGTCGCTTTTAGTAGCTTAGCGACAACGGTTTTCGCGGTGGAAGATGATACCTCAAGCGGTGCTTTCTTCGCGTCTAAAGGTTTGCCGTATGGTTTTGATGCGGCTTTGCCGGAGATCCATGGTTTTTTAAGTACACAGTTCTGGAATACTGGAAAAAATATTCAGGGCTATTATGCTGATGGTTCTTCTTCCGCGAATGCCGGCGGTGAAAGCACATTTTTACCGCAGAGTTTTTATGTTGATATCATCTCGGAAATTACTCCGAACCTGTTGGTTGAAGGTGAATTCGAGTTGTACCATGGAAGTTCTTTTAAACCCGGCGCGGAGCGCATACTCTGGCATCCCAGTATGGAATTTAACCTTTCAATCGGCAGACAGTTTGTCCTGCTCGGTTCCCAGGAAAAGGTTTATTATCCGACATCTACTTACAGATTTTTTACTTGGCAGCCGTATCTTTATGAACGGTTCTTGCGTTTCACCGGTTGGTGGGATTCCGGTATTTGCGCGGCCGGCCGTTATTGGCTGCAGGAAGACAGTGATGCCTATATGGAATACGGTTTGATGCTTAGCAATGGACCGGGAGATTTGGGCGCCAATGCTACTTCTGTAATGAAATCAAATGGTTATGTTTACGAACAGTTTAATTCCTCGCGCCAGTCTTATGATAATAACGACAATAAGGCGGTATCATGGAGATTGGGATTTTCACCGTTTGAAGGTTTGTTATGGCGCGTAGAAGCGATGACAGGTCAGTATGATACCAATGATCTGTATGATTTTACCTATCTGACATCAGAGCTTTTTTATACTAGCGGCAGATTTGATTCAATGATTGGTTTGATGCAGCTGGATTTTGACGCACCTAAGGATAGCGGTTCGGGTCTATGGCCGGGGGGAACAGTTACCCAGCAGGCTTATTATATCAGTGCGGGTTATAAGGTATTGGATAAGGAGAAGGGTATTAATTTCCTCCAGCCGGTTATCCGTTATCAGTGGTGTAATCCGAATGTTGATGCTCCTAGCTCAGTGAGTGCTTATGAGAGTTATGGTGAGCGTTCTGCGATAGATCTCGGAGTAAACTTTTCACCTTGGGAGCATGTTGTTTTCCGTACTGCGTACCGTTGGGAGGATACTATCACTGGTCCGGGGCTTGATGGCGAAGGGTTTACAATGGAGGCTGTTGTTGATTTCTAAAAAGAGAGGACTGGATATGAGGGGTAAATCACTATTCATAATATTAAGTAGTGTACTTGTGGTGCTACTCTCCCTTTCTTTAGCAAAAGCGCAAAGCTACAGAGAGAATTTGGAGGTTTCCTCTCTCTATGTTTATCAACAGATGTTTGATAACGCAGACGCTGGGCAATTTTCCAAAATTCTAGAGCTTTCACGTCAGATTGAAGGAGTTATAGTTGCTTTGGAGACGAATTTGAGCGTGAATATCAAGTCACAGCTTGAAAGTGCAGTTGCCAGTGGAGATAAAGAGAAAGTGAAGGGTGCTCTTCAAAAACTTATTTTTTATGACATTCAAGATGTTTTTCTTACGACAAAAAGTTCAATTAAAAATGGGGCAGATCTGGGGAAGATTAAAGAGCATTTGAAACTTGCTTATTTGGATTATCTGATAGTTTCTTCTGAAGCGAAAAAGATCGATTTTGGGCTTGATAGATCAGTGCGCAAGTCGTTCAATGAGTTACTTACCGGGCATTTAGCCGCGGCGGTTAATGCGTCAAATCCGGGACTTGTTGAAAACGACATGGCGACTATACAAGACAATTATCGCCAGATTTTCGCAGATAAGTAGTTATTTAAAAGCAAAGAGGATATCCGGAATTTTCTGCTTAAGCAGCAGAAAATTCCGGTATATCTTCTAATTAAAAATTCGGATTAAATGATAATTTGATTCGATTTATAATTAGATGTTACAGATGAAAGGAGTGAAATGTTTAAGGGATTGCGATCAAAACTTACAGGAGTAATTATAGCGGTAGCGGTAGTGCCTTTATTAATTTCTTATCTTTTTATTCTGAATCAGATACAAAGTACTTTGCGCCATAACCAGGAAAGACAGGTTACCCAGGTTCTAGCCCATATTAATGGCAATTTTAAGGATTTTGAGCGTAAAGCGCTGACATATGTAAGCTTGCTTAAAAATATCCCGGATATCCAGGATGCCGTAAATTATACGATTCAAACTAAAGATAGAAAACAGCTTTTAGAGGTACTTAAGGGATTTTCTTCTGAAGATTTTGATACAGTACAGGTTCTTGATGCCAAAGGAGATGTGTTGATAAGGGGGGATAGTCCGGAATTATTTGGCGATTCAAAAGCGGAACAGCCGCTTATCAAGAGTGCTTTGCTTGGTAATGTGGTAATTGGGGTGGAATCCGGACAGCGCGGCTATGCGGTTCGTGCGACAGCTCCGCTGAGAAGTGCGGGTGAGCTTGTGGGGCTGATACAGGTGGGCAAATTTCTTAATGCGGGTTTTGCTAAAGAGCTTTCTCAAAGCTCGGAAAGTAAAATCATTTTTTCTGTAAAAGGGGAATTTACTGGGTATTATCTTTGGAAAGAGCCGGTGACGGAAGCAACCAAAAATAAAACGCTTTCCCGTTTGCAGCAGATTATTCGTTCAAAAAGCATGGATATCGTAACCTTGGATAATGAGTCTTTCAGTTTTTCGACATTTTCCTATTCGCTCGGTGAAGATCATACAGCTATTGATATTGCGGTGGGCGTAAGTAATAGAGAATCGATTCTGGCGCAAAACCGCATAAAGTCGATGTTGTTGATTTTACTTATTAGCTGCCTAGGCCTCGCGGCGATTATCAGTTATGTGTTCGCGCAAAGCTTGACAAAACCGCTAATTTCGCTTGCGAATCAGGTTGGCGACTGGAAGGGCGATCTCAGTCAGCAGGTTGTGGTTAATTCGAAAGACGAGACGCTTCAGGTGGCAAAGGCGTTTAATAAACTTATGTCTACCTTACGACAAATCGTTGAGGAAGTTAAACAGACGGCTGATAAGGTGAAGCTGTCTGCGGAGGAATTGTCCGCTTCAACGGAGCAGATAAACAGCACGACGCTTAATTTTTCCGGTGCGGTGCAGGAAATTAATAAAGGGGTTAATAGCCAGGCACAGTGTTTAGAAGAAACTTCCCGAACGATGAGCGATATCGGCGCCCTTTCTAGTCAAGTTGCTTCAAGTACCCATGAGACCGCGCAAGCGGCAAAGAAGTCTGTTGAGCAGGCACAGCTGGGAAAAGAGGCGGCTATGGAGACGGTTAAAATCATGGAGAGGATCAGCGATTTTGTTTCTAAAGCGGTAGAGATCGTAAACGTGCTGAGAGATCGGTCTCAGGAAATAGGGGAGATTATCGAAACGATAACCACGATTGCCGACCAGACGAACTTGTTGGCGCTTAACGCGGCGATTGAGGCTGCCCGCGCTGGGGAAAGTGGTAGGGGGTTTGCCGTAGTAGCTGAGGAAGTCAAAAAATTGGCCGATGGTTCTGCCGGGGCGGCAAAGAAAATTGCCATTCTTATTTCCGGGGTCCAGAGCGAAACAAATAAAGTTGCTATTTCTATTGAGTCCGGATATCGAGAAGTTAATGAAGGTAAAAAAGTAGTCAGTATGGCGTCCAAGGCTTTGAATGAAATTGTTTTCGAGTCGGATCGGACGACAAAGATGGTTATGAGCATGCAGGATATCATTAAGAAGCAGCTTGAAGGAATCGGGATTGTCGTGAATTCCGTTAATGAAGTTGCGTCAATCGCGGAAAAAAGTTCATCCGGAACTCAGGAGATATCTGTTTCAGTGCAGGAAATGTGCACTTCTATGGGGCAGATGTCTGTTTCTGCGCAGGTACTCTTTCAATACGCGGTAGAGCTTAATAATCTGGTAGAACGGTTAGTGAAATAACAGTATTTTTACGCAAAGCCGCAAAGAGCAGTTTTTTATTTAATATTGCCGCTTATAATCCTCGATATTTAAAGAAACCATAGTCGGAATATCCCGATTATTCGCAATTCAAAGCTTTATTTCCACACACCCTATTTGGGATATTCTAAAAACAAATTTTTCCAATAGCTCAAAAAACATTTGCAGAAAAGGAAAATATTCTACAGATTAAAATTTGGATTCTCCACGATTAAGAACAATAAAATAATAAAAAATTTAGGATGAGCAACTAAGAAACTATGTGCGGAAAGTTTTAATAGCTGAACTAATAGCTTTAAGTTAACTTGACTAAACCCAGGCTGATTTGATAAACTATTTTTAATGAGAACTTGGTGAAAAGGCAGATATGAGCGCAAATCAAGTACATGTTTATTATTCCGGAATGGTGCAGGGCGTTGGATTTCGTTATCAGGTAAGAAATATTGCCGCTGGGTTTCCGGTTTTGGGTTTGGTCAGAAACTTAGCTGATGGGCGGGTGGAATTAATTGCCGAAGCAGATAAGCAAACTCTGGTGGATTTTTTAGCAAATATTGATGCTGCTTTGGGTCAATATATTCGGGATAAGCAAATTTCTTGGGATAAGGCGGGAAATGATTTTAATGATTTTGAAATAACTTTTTAAGGTGTTAATAAACCATGAGATACGCAATTTTTTCTGATGTGCATGCTAATTTTGAGGCTTGGCAGGCTGTTTTAAAAGCTTATCAATCGGAAAAAATTGATCAGTTTATTTGTCTGGGTGATATTGTGGGCTATGGCGCTGATCCAGGCAAATGTATTGCTAGTTTACGCGAATTAGGGGCAATTAATATTGCCGGTAATCATGACTGGGCTGTAGTTGAAAAATTTGATGATTTTTATTTTAATCAGTTTGCGCTGCAAGCAATTGCTTGGACAAAGCAGGTGCTGGATGAGTCAGAAAAGCAATTCTTGAGAAATTTACCCCTGACTTATTCGGATAACAATCTTTATGCTGCGCATGCTGGTTTATGGAGGGCAGATAAATTTTTATATACATATTCGATTGCTGCGGCGATTAAAAGTTTTAATTTAATCCAAAACAAGCCTTGTTTTATTGGACACACGCATATTCCGATGTTTATTAAGAAAAATAAGACTGGTGCGATTTTTCTCAATTATCCGGATTTATTTAAATTAGAGGCGGATTCAGAGTATATAGTTAATGTTGGAAGCGTGGGCCAGCCGCGTGACGGAAATCCTGATGCAGCTTATGCCGTATATGATACTAAAAAAAGACTTGTGGAAATAAAAAGAATTAGTTATAATATTCCTACTAAAGCTCAAACTAAGATAAGAAAAGCAAGGATTGCTGAATATCTAGCGCAAAGGCTTGGTCAGGGACGATGAGAAAATTTTTATATTCTAGTGGTATTATTATAACTGCTTTATTTTTATACGGTTTTGTTGCCGGGGTAGAAATCGGAGATCCTGATGATGTCCAATTGTCGGAACCAAATTCGCCTGTACTTGAGTATGAAGAGACGATAGTTGTCCCTAAAACTAATCAAGAATTGTATAATCAATATCATCTTCTGGCAATATCTTCATTAGAAGAAGCGCAGACCTCATTTCAAGAAAATAAACTATGGACTTATCGCATGGTTCATAATGCTTCTAATTATATTAAACTCATGCATGCTTTGGCTTTGGACGAATATAAACAGGAATATACGACTATTTTAGAAAGTCTTAAACCTTTGATTGCTGATTTGAAGAATTCAAGCAAACATAAATACCAAACAGCGCAAATAAAACATCAATTAAAGAATATTGAAAAAGAACTTGAACAAGATTATTCTTGGGAAAAAGTAAAAGCATGGATAAAGGATTAATTGTCAGGACAATAGTGGTTGGGCCATTACAAACCAATTGTTATGTGTTAGGCTGTGCTAATACTTATGAGGCTGTGATTATTGATCCAGGCGCTGATTGTGCTAAAATTAATGCGGTTGTCAAGCAGGAAAAACTTAAGCTTAAAGCAGTAGTTTTAACTCATGGACATTATGATCATATCGGGTGTTTGGATAGTTTTGATTTACCGGTTTATATCCATGCGGATGACGCGGAAATGCTGACAAATAGTCAGAAGAATCTTTCAGCTAATTTTGGGATAGGCCAAGAATTTAATCCAAACCTAAAGATTTTAAAAGATGATGACATTGTGTCTGTAGGCGATTTGCGGCTAAAAGTGATACATACTCCCGGGCATTCTCGTGGTGGGATTTGTTTGCAAGTAAGAGATGTCTTGTTTAGCGGAGATACTTTATTTTGTCATGGAGTCGGCCGGACTGATTTACCAGGTGGATCTTTTAAAGCATTACTTGATTCAATTAATAATAAATTGATAAAAGCTTTGGAACCAGAAACATTGGTTTTTCCAGGGCATGGTCCGTCAACAACTATCAGTCAAGAAACAAGAGAAAATAATTATTTATGAGCTTAGTGCGCAGAGAATTATTTTTAATGTCAGTATATTTATGTCTTATTTTAGGCATAGGAGTCTATTTTTTCTTTTTTCAATTTGCTTATCCGCGTTATGTTATAATTAATTCGCAGATTGAGTCAGCGGAAACAGCTTTAAGTCAAATAAGTCAAATCCTTAATGGTAAAACTGTAATTGAAAAAGAATACAATGATTTTGTCCAAAAATTTGAGGCAAATTCAGCTAAGCCGGCGGTAACCGATATTTTGCAGGATGTTAAAAGCAAAGCTGGGACGGCCGGGCTTAATGTGATTAATGTAAAACCCTTTCCCTTAAAAGATGATGGTATGTATAATGAATTTGATTTTAAATTAGAAACTGAAGGTGAATTAAAGAATTTGGGCAGATTTTTTTATGCTTTAGATAAATCTCCATATATGTTTTCAATTAAACATACGCAAATTAATGCACAGGCAAAAGATGAGCCTTTAAAAGTTCAGCTGCTTTTAAGCGCTATTTTAGCAAAGGAATAGATTTTTATTATGGTAAATGATCAGCTTAGCCGAATTATTTCTAGAGATAAATATATAAATTGTGTTAATATAGGATTAATTAGTTTAGCTGGATTACTGCTGATATATTTCAGTGGATTGTTTTTTAATCAAACTGATATTAATATTGAAACTTCTCTGGGTAAAAAAGCAATGCCGGCAATGGCTAGTTTAGAACTGGTTAAGAAATCAGAGAAATATTATGAGCGGATTCTTACCCGTAGAAAATTATTTATCGCGCAATCGGGGATTGTTTCTGGAGAAAAAAAAGATTTAGCGGTAAAAGATGTCCAGACTGACTTAAGCCTTGGACAATTAATTCTTTTAGGTATTGTCTCCGGGGGGCAAGGTCCACAGGCGATAATCAGTAATATTACCAATGACCGGTCTTTTTACTGTTATGGCGGAGAAAATGTTGAAGGTTTTATTGTTGATCAGGTTAAATCGGACAGAGTTATTCTGAAAAAAAATGATGAAACGTTTGAGCTAAGACTATGAAAAATAAACTTTTATTTTCAGTTATATTATTAATTGTATTGAGCCTATTATGTTTTTCTGGGCAGGTATATGCTACGGATATTAATACAGTTAAAATAGATCTGGATGTTAAGAATATGAGTATCCTGGATGTTCTAAGATTACTCGCTGAACAAGGGCAGGTTAATATTGTTGCCAGCCGGAATGTGCAGGGACGGGTAACTGCTAAGCTCAATGATATTACAGTTGCTCAGGCTTTGGATGCTGTTTTAACCGCGAATAATTTTTTATTTGTGGAAGACAAAGGGATTATTCGAGTTTTGACTCAGCAGGATGTTTTGCAGCAAGAGCAGACTGAAAAATTAGTCAGCCGGGTATTTTTCTTAAGTAATGTCAAAGTCGCGGATTTAAGACAAGTGCTTAATTCTACAAAATCTCCTCGCGGCAGAGTGGAAATAAATTCAATGGCTAATCAGGTGATTATTACGGATACAGTGGCGAATATCGCTGAGGCTGAGGAAGTAATCGCGGCGCTTGACCATAAGATGATTACCAAGGTTTATAATTTAAATTATGCTGATGCTAAAGAAATGATGGCCAAGCTTACGGAATTAATTCCCAAGCAAGAAGGGGAAATCTTTATTGATGAAAGAACAAATAGTTTGGTTATTAGGGCGATTGCCGAGACAATTACTAAAATAGATATGTTGATAAAGAATTGGGATCAAAGATCAAAGCAGGTATTGATCGAAGCAAAAATTTTAGAAATTTCAGTTGACAAAAGTAAGGGTTTGGGGGTAAATTGGGAATATCTTAATGACACAGATGGAGATGCGATAAATGTGTCTGCTGTTTTACCGGTGAGTGTGAGCAATGGCGGAACTTTAAGAATCGGCACGCTGAGCGCGGATCAGTATCAGATCACGATACAGGCTTTAGAGAGCATGACGGATACAAATATTCTTTCTAATCCGCGGATTACAGTTATGAATAATAATGAAGCGAATATCTTGGTCGGGGCTTCTGAGCCGTATTTAGTAACTTATATTGATAAAGATTCAAATACTCAGACTGAAGAAACTAAATTTATTGATGTGGGTGTTAAGCTTACAGTTACTCCGAAAATCAGTGATGATGGTTTTATTACCCTTAAAATTCATCCGGAAGTAAGTTCAGCCAGAAGAGTGGCTGAGGTTAATAATTCATTGGCAGTTGATACTACTCAGGCTGATACAACGGTTATTGTGCGAGATGGAAAAACAATTGTTTTGGGCGGATTGATTAAAGATACTGTATCAAAGACTCAATCAAAAGTTCCGATACTCGGCAATATTCCTGTATTGGGCATGTTTTTTAAAAGTCAGGGCACGACGAATGTAAAAAAAGAAATAGTTGTTTTTATCACTCCGCATATTGTTAATCAGACTACAGAGTTGATGGATATAAAAGAAAAGCGTGACCAGGCAATGAAAAAGGCTTTGGATCAAGCTGTTTATAAATGGCGTGAGTGGGAGGAAAAAGCTGATGCACAGGAGTAGAACAACTTGGATATTTTATTGTGTGTATTTGTTTGTTTTTTTATTTAATTTAAATGTTTATGCCGGCTCAGAAAATCAGGGCTTGTCTGTAAAGGTAAAAAATCAGGTAGTAAGTGCCCAGCTTGATTCAGTTGAAATTACTAAAATAAATAATTATAATCGAGTTACAATCAAAGGTTTAACTAATTTTGCCGCACCCGGTGAACCTTTATTGCCGATCAAAACCATAAAATATTTGATTCCGCAGGGTAAAAAAGTCAGTGATGTAACTGTCGGTTGGACGAGTAAAAAGTATCTATATGGTACTTATTTGGTGGAACCAGCACAAGCTCCGGTGCGAACAGATTATGAGGGGCCGATTAATCCCACATTGCCTAAAGCTGAAGTTTATTCTAGGAATACGGCTTATCCTGAATCTCCTTATAAAGTTGTTTCTACTCAACAAATGCGCGGTTATAAAATCCTGATTGTTAATCTTTTCCCCGTGGAATATATTCCGGCAACCGGGAAATTAGCTTATTATGATAATCTGAATTTGAATATTATTTTAGCAGATGAGCCAGCGACTCTGGGCAGTAATAATAATTCACTTTACCGAGGGATTGATGCTGACAAGCAAATAGTAAGTGAGTTCGTGGATAATCCGGAAGATGTTAATACTTATCCTTTGCACAAAGCCGCCCAATTAGCCACAGTAGATTATTTGATAATAACCAGTAAGACATTTGCTGATTACAGAGGAGCCTATGATCTTGAGGATCTTTTAATTCACAAGCGGGCTAGACTTAACGCTCAAATGCTGGATACAGATATGATTTATTTAAATTACGCCGGAGCGGATAATATTGAAAAGATCCGTAATTGCATTAGAACTTATTATATATCAAATCAAACACAATATGTGCTTTTGGTCGGCGATGCTGACGGCGGAGGTCTTGCTACCGGAGAAACTGAAGCGGCTCCGATTATTCCAGTGCGCGGTCTTTACGGCAAGGTAAATGATACCGGGGCGCCTGATGATCCGGATAGTAATATGCCTTGTGATATGTATTACGGCTGTTTGGGTACATTTGATTCCAATAATAATGGGATTTATGGAGAGCTGAATGATGGAGAATCCGGGGGCGAGGTCGATCTTGCGGCTGAAGTTTATATTGGCCGGGCGCCGGTTGATTCAACGGTAGAACTGGAAAATTTTGTGAGAAAAACAATTATTTATGAAAATTCTAATGCTGATTATCTGACCAGGGCTTGTATGGTCGGTGGAGATCTTGATCAAACTGCCGGTTTTTTTTATGCAAAGCCTTATCTGGAAGAAATCCGCAATGGATCAAGTGCCAATGGCTATACTACAAGTGGTATGGCTGAAAGCGGTTATTTTAGTTTTAATAATCTCTATGATCAAGATCGAATTTGGGTTGACAATGATTTAATTAATATTATTAATTCGGGAATTCATATTATTAATCATTTAACACATGCTACTAATACTGTGTTTGCTAGGACAATAATCAATGCCAATATTGATGATGATTTGACTTTGCATAATACTGATTATTTCTTTGGCTATACGCAGGGCTGCTATTCCGGGGCTTTTGATAATCGGCAGAGTGATGGGGTTTATGGTACTTCAGATAGTGCTTTAGAGCATTTTATTAAGGATAATCATGGAGCATTTGCGTTTATCGGCAATTCCCGATACGGTTGGTATGATCCAGCTGGTACTGATGGCGGATCGCAGCGGGTTCAGCGTTTATTCTGGGACGCGCAGGTGCGTTATGGGATTACCAGTATCGGCAGAGCTTTGCAGTCGGCAAAAGATCAAACTATGGGTATATCTGGCGCATATAATGACTATCGATGGGCTTATTTTACGACAAATTTATTGGGTGATCCGGAGACTTCTTTAAAGGTGGCTTTATTATCGCCAGCAAATTTTACGGCAAATAATATTGTTTTTGCCAGCAGCAGTTGGGTGACTTTAGCTTGGAAAAATTCTAGCAGAGCTGATCTGACTCATGTGATGATTCGCTATCGCACGGATGGAACCTATCCTACCAGCGAAACTGATGGGACTTTGCTGCTTTCTCGTGCGGCGACTCCCGGAACAACCGAAACTTATAATCATACTAATGTTATTGCCGGAACAACTTATCATTATATGGCTTTTGGTTATAATGGTACTGTTTATGAGGGAGCTGTGGCAACTACGAATAGGGGGAGCACCACTGTTTTTGAAGGATCAGCAAACGCTGATTCCGGTAGCAGTAGTAGTAGTTGTTTTGTGGCAACTGCTTGCTATGGAGATCAACAAGCCTCGGAAGTGGTATTACTGCGAAAATTTAGAGATAAACAATTGATGGCGGATTATCGCGGCAGGGAATTTGTCGCGGCTTATTATATTATCGGTCCCAAGTTAGCAGATATGATCAGAGCTAATGATGCGGCTAAAAAAGCAGTACGATATTGTCTCAGCCCTTTGGTTAAAATAGCGGATATGCTTAATAAAGGGGACTTATAATGTTTAAATATCTAGGCAAAAGGCTTTTAATCAATTTATTTATAATTGGATTTATTGTTATTTTTAATCAAAATGTTTGGGCAGTGCAAGGCGGCGCCCGCCCAATTTCCATGGGCGGAGCATTTGTTGCTTTGGCTGATGATGCCAATGCTAGTACTTGGAATCCGGCTGGACTTGGCTGGCAAAAAGATCATGAGGTTTCTGTTTCTTCAACAATTAATGGAAGAAATGATTATATTACCGGTGATTTTGTGAGTGATGATTATATTGTTTATACTAGTAAGGTTGCGCAGAGTGATTCTGAGCAAGGCGCGATCGGTGTATATTTTCAAAACAGCACTTATGAAAACCAGATTACTCGCAGCAAAACAATTTTGTGGCAGCCAGGCATTGCTTATGGTCGGCAATTTTTTTCTGATCCGAATAAGGCTTGGGGAATTTCCTTGAATTATTTTAACTTTAAATCAGAAATTCCCGGGATCAGTTCCAGTGATACGGCTTTAAGTTTAAATGCGGGGTTTTTGTGGTCAATAACGGAAAACCTTTCTTTGGGTTTATTGGTGGAAAATATTAATGAACCGACTTTTACGATTCATGGGGTAAATAGTCGATTGATCAGAGTTTGGCGTCCGGGTTTAGCTTATTATGTTGATGCTGCTACTGTGTTGACTTTTGATATTTATGACTTGACTGGTAATACAAAAGATAGAGGTTCTGATTTTAGTCAAAATGTTCGCTTGGGCATGGAGCATTATATTAATGATGATTTTTCCTTAAGGTTGGGGGTTCATAATCCTAATTCAGATGTAGATTCCAGTAAATATTACTCTTTAGGCTTGGGCTGGCAGTATTCGGAATTTTTTATTACACATCCGGTTTGTTATTATTTGGACTATACTTTTGTTTATTGGCAAGATCCTGCTGTTGGTAATGAAGACTATCTGCACCAATTCGGAGTTTCTTGTAAATTCTAAGAGCAGCGTATAAATGTCACCAGACTGTAGAGTAGGGGCCGTGCTTGTCCCGGCCCGTAATAATATATATTATTATAATCGGTTAGATTAATAATCGGGCGCAGGCAAGCAGCGCCCCTACGGTTAACTAAACGCTATCCGCTATACGCTGTTTTGAGCCCTTGCGCATAATCTCCCTATGTGATATACTTTTCATATAAGATCATTATTATTATTATATTATTAAGTACTTTTATAATCTCTATAAAAATTAATCGAAAGGAGGGTGTTGTGAATAATAATAATTTATTCATACAGCGCAGATTTCAGGTTCAGCGAGACGAAAACACTGGACTGGTAAATTTTATAGGGTCATTATATTTAGCATATTATTTTTATAAAAACAATGAACTTTATGTTACTAAGTATGCTTTGAATATTAAGCTTACTAAAACTGAAGCAGAGATCAGGCAGTTAATGAAACATTAAGGAAAAAGGATATAGCTATTTTAATTGGTTTTTTTAAAGCTCCTCTTGATGAGGAGCTTTTTTGTTTGACAAATTGGTCTAAATTGAGTAAAATCTATAAGTTAAGAATTTAAAATTAAAAAAACCGGGGGTGATTTTTTATAATATATGTATGAACTGAGCGAATTAAAAAATGGTTTAAAAGTTGCCACCTGTAAAGTACCTGAAGCAAAAAGTGTTGCTTTGGGTGTTTGGATTGGCGTGGGCGGTAGATATGAAGCAAAAGCCTCTAGCGGTATTTCGCATTTTATTGAGCATATGGTTTTTAAGGGGACTAAAAAAAGAACTTATCGCCAAATTAAAGAATCAATCGAAGGGTTGGGCGGTTTATTAAATGGATTTACTTCAGAGGAATTAACTTGTTTTATGGCTAAAGTGCTGGACAAGCATAGCCAAAGCACGCTTGATGTTCTGTTGGATATAATTATCGATCCTTTGCTTAAGAAAAGTGATATTACTAAGGAGCGGTTGGTAATTTTTGAAGAAATTAAAATGTATTTTGACTTGCCAAATCATCTAGCTTATGACCGCTTGCAGGAATTGCTCTGGCCAAATCATGCATTGGGCAGAAATTTGGCAGGTGATTTTGATAGTTTAAAAGCAATTGATAAACCTTTTATGCTTAGTTTTATGAAAAAATATTATGATCTGAGCAATGTTTTAGTTACTGCTTGCGGGAATATTTCTCATAAACAGATACTAACTTATCTGGATAAAATTTTAAAAAATAAAAATAAAATTTCAAAACAAAGACAAGAGCGGTCATATGATCCGATTATTATTGACCAAGTAAAACCGAATCATATTTTTCTGGAAAAAGATACGCAGCAGACACATTTATGTTTAGGTTTTCATGCTGTGCCCCGGAGAGATCCGCTGCGGCATGCAATGACATTGATCCATGTTATTTTAGGGGCAAATATGTCTAGCCGTTTATTTAATGAGCTCAGAGAAAAAAATGGCTATGCTTATGAAATTGCCACAGCGATAAGAAGATTTAGCGATACAGGCGCGTTTATTGTCCATGCCGGTGTGGTGAATAAGAATACGGAAAATGCCTTGTGCTTAATTCTGGAACAGTTAAAAAAGATTTCCCGGGTTAATGTGAAAAAAAGTGAATTAAATAGAGCAAAAATATACTGTCGCGGACAATTATTAATGGGACTGGAAGATACGCTGGAACATATGAGTTGGTTAGGCGAAAGTATTATGACTGAAGGCAAGCCGCAATATGTGGAAAAAGTTATTGAGGGCATAGAAAAAGTCACGGCTGAACAAATAAGATTATTGGCAAAAAAAATATTCAGTAATAATAATTTAAATCTTTCAGTTGTTGGGCCGGTTGATGATAAAAAACAGAAAAAGCTAATTAATATTTTGCGGAGGTTTTAATGCTAAAGAAAAAACTGCTGATTGCGCCATCAATTTTATCAGCTGATTTTAGTCGTTTGGAAAAAGAAGTTAATTCCATTGAAAAAGCCGGAGCTGACTGGGTGCATGTTGATGTTATGGACGGAAATTTTGTGCCTAATATTAGTATTGGCCCTGCGGTTACCGCGAGTATTAAAAAACGGACAAAACTTCCTTTGGATGTGCATTTGATGATTAATGATCCAGGCTTTTATTTGGATGATTTTATTGCCGCGGGAAGTTCGATTATAACAGTTCATTGTGAAGTTTCTAATTTAAATTTGATTAAAAAGATTAAGGCAAAATTAGCTAAGCATAAAATTAAGATGGGGATCAGTCTTAATCCGGCAACTCCTTTGAGTCAAATAAAAAAATTTTTGACTTATGCTGATTTGGTGTTAGTGATGAGTGTTAATCCCGGTTTTGGCGGGCAGAGTTTTATGCCTGAGGTATTGCCGAAAATTGCTCAGCTGAGAAAAATTTTTAAAGGGATTATTGAGGTAGATGGCGGAATTACTGATCAGACTGCGCCTCTAGTGGTGCGCAATGGCGCGGATATGTTGGTAGCTGGTTCGTATGTGTTTAAGGCACAGAATAGAACTAAGGCAATTGAAAGGTTGAGAAATGCAGGGAATTAAATTCGGAACAGATGGTTTTCGGGGTATTATCGCGGATACTTTTACTTTTGAAAATGTGCAGCGAATCAGTCAGGCTTTGTCGGTTTATTTAAAGAAATATAAACAGACTACTTATAAAAAAGGGATAGCATTAGGTTATGACAAACGTTTTTTGTCAGATAGATTTGCTCAGGCCGTAGCTGATGTTTTAAGTCATAACGGTGTTCCGGTTTTTATGAGTACACAGCCTATTCCAACACAGGCGATAAGTCTGTATGTGAGAGCGAATCATTTAGTATGTGGAGTTGTTTTGACAGCCAGTCATAATCCTTATGATTTTAACGGATTAAAAATAAAAGATGAATTTGGGGCAACTGCTCCGGAGCAAATGACCAAGGAAATTGAGCTGATCATCAGAACCGGAGTGAATTTTCCTAGGTTGAAAACAGAAAAGCCTGCCAGAATTATACTTGTTGATATGCAGAAGCCTTATATTGATTTTGTTAAGAAATATTTAGATATTAAATTGTTTAAAGAAAATAAATTTAGGATTCTAGTAGATAGTATGCATGGTGTGGGCGTGGGGATTGTTGATCAAGTTTTAAAGAATTCTGCTTGCTCAGTGGATACTATCCGAGCAAATCATGATGTTTTGTTCGGAGGGGTTAATCCCGAGCCAATTGCTCAGAATTTACTTGCTTTAGAAAAAGCGCTAAAACTTAAGCCCTATGATTTAGCAATTGCCTTAGATGGTGATGCTGATCGGATCGGCGCAATGTGTCCGGATGGGCAATTGATTAGTTCGCATCTGGCGATATGTCTTATATTGCTCCATTTCATTGAAAATAAAAAAATGACCGGCAAGGTTGTCAAAAGCCTGACAACGACAACATTAGTTGATAAAATCACATCTTTTTATAATCTGGAATTAGAAGAAGTTTCGGTTGGGTTTAAAAATATAGCGGCAAAAATGATTAATGATGATGTGTTAATTGGCGGAGAAGAATCAGGGGGGATCGGGTTTAAAAACTATATGCCTGAACGTGATGGGATCCTTTCCGGTTTATTAATTCTAGAATCAATGGCTTATCGGAAACAGGGAATAATTGAAATCATTAAAGATATGCAGAAACGCTTTGGCAAATTTTACTATTTGCGGCGCGATTTAAAAATAAAAGTAACTAAGTCTATAGCGCATCCGAAAAAAATTTTAGGCCAGGATGTTATTGAAATAAAGACATATGACGGAACAAAATTTATCATGAAAGATGAAAGCTGGCTGCTGATTCGACCTTCAGGTACTGAACCAGTAGTGCGGATTTACGCGGAATCAAAAACATTAAATAGAACAAAGGACCTGATTGAATTTGGTAGTGAATTATTATGAAAAGAAAAAACATTAGAAATTTTTGCATTATCGCTCATATTGATCATGGGAAATCAACTTTGGCGGATCGTTTGATGGAAATAACCCAATCAATTGATAAACGGGGATTTCATGATCAAATGCTTGATGATATGGAACTTGAGCGAGAGCGGGGGATAACGATCAAAGCTTCGGCAGTGAGAATATATTTTAATTCAAAAGACGGCCAACGCTATCAATTAAATCTTATTGATACTCCCGGACATGTTGATTTTAGTTATGAAGTGGCAAAGTCACTTTCCGCTTGTGAAGGCGCTTTATTATTGGTGGACGCGGCGCAGGGGATTCAGGCGCAAACAGTGGCTAATTTTCATTTGGCGACTGAGCAGAATTTAAAAATAATTCCTGTAATTAATAAAATTGATTTACCGCATGCTCAGCCGGAAGTGGTAGCGCATCAGATTCACGATGTGCTATGCATTGAAGATGAGGCTTTACTCGCCAGCGCTAAAGATGGAAAAGGGGCTGTGGAAATTCTGGAAAGGATTGTCAGGGATATTCCGCATCCCGAAGGCAGTGAAGATAATCCTTTGCAGTGTTTGATCTTTGACTCAGTTTTTGATAATTATAAGGGAGTTGTGGTTTATTTGCGGGTAGTTAATGGGATTATTGAGCCAAAGATGCATGTTAGTTTTATGGATTCCGGTAAAAGATATGAAGTTTTAGAAACGGGAATTTTAAATCCTAAACCAGAAAAAGTTGAAAGATTATCTTGCGGTGAAGTCGGTTATATTATTTGTAATATCAAGGACCCGGCGGAAGTTTTAATCGGTGATACAGTTACTGATTTTAAAAAACCGGCGGAAAAACCTTTGCCGGGGTTTAAAAAAGTTCATCCCCTGGTTTTTTGCGGATTGTATCCTGTGAGCAGTGTTGATTTTGATAATCTGCGGGATGCTTTGCACAAACTTAAATTAACTGATTATGGTTTTATTTTTGAGCAGGAAAGCAGTCCATCTTTGGGCTTTGGTTTTCGTTGCGGATTTCTCGGTCTTTTGCACATGGATATTGTTCAGGAAAGATTGGAAAGAGAATTCGAGATAAATCTAATCGCTACTGCTCCGAGTGTAGTTTACCGGGTATTAAAAACAAACGGAGATCTGATTGAAATCGATAATCCCTCTAAATTTCCGGAACCAACACAAATTGATGATATTGAAGAACCTTATATTAAAGCTTTTATGATTGTTCCGGAAGATTGTTTGGGAGTGGTCATGGCTTTAACTCAATCTAAGCGGGGAATATACGTTAATAAAGAATTTCTTGATGAACAAAGAGTGCTGCTTACATATGAATTTCCTTTGGGTGAGGTGATTGTTGATTTTTTTGATAAACTAAAATCAATTACTCGGGGATATGGTTCACTTGATTATGAATTGATCGGGTATCGGGCAACTCGGCTGGTTAAGCTGGATATCTTAATCAATGGTGACGCTTGCGATGCTTTGTCTTTTCTCGTCTTCAGGGATAATGCCCAATTTAAGGGCCGCCAAATTGTCTCAAAGTTGCGAGAACTTATTCCTCGTCAATTATATGAGGTAGCGATTCAGGCAGCAATCGGGGCAAAAGTAATTGCCCGGGAAAATGTAAAAGCTATGGGAAAAAATGTTACGGCAAAATGTTATGGCGGGGATATATCCAGAAAAAGAAAGCTTTTAGAGAAGCAGAAAATGGGACGTAAGCGCATGAAACAATTTGGTAAAGTGCAGATCCCTCAAGAGGCTTTTCGGGCTATATTGCAAATCAATGATTAAAAAGGATGATTAAATGGATAGTAAAGTTAAGGCTGTGATTAAAGAATACGCGGAATCTTTGCTGATCGCTTTTGTCTTGGCGATGATTATCAGGACTTTTGTTGTTCAGGCTTTTAAAATTCCCACTGGATCTATGCGGATGACTTTGATTGAGGGTGACCGGATTCTGGTGAATAAATTTATTTATAAATTCAGAGAGCCAAAGCGGGGAGAGGTGATTGTATTTAAATATCCGGAGGATACAAAGCTGGCTTTTATTAAAAGATTAATCGGCTTGAGTAATGAATCATTAGAAATTAAAAACGGCCGAATCTTTATCAATGATAATATAATTGATGATAAAAATCTGACAAAAAATTATTATTATAATCGGGGTGATTTTGGTGAGGTTGATCAGAAGATTGAGATTCCGGAGGATGCTTTATTTGCTTTAGGCGATAATAGTGCCAATAGCCGGGATTCACGCTACTGGGGCTTTGTCCCTAAAAAAAATCTGATTGGCAAAGCAATGGTTGTATATTGGCCGCCATATCGCATGCGCATCATCGAGTGATTTTTTATTAATTAAGCTAGTATTGTGGTTGACAGAAAATAGAAATAAGTACAGGATAATAGAAAGTTGTAAAGTGACAATCAGAACTCGTAAACGTGGTTAGTCGCAAACACGCAACAGTTGTTTGATAGGCAAAAACACATCTTTTCACTAAGCCTGAGCCTGCATCGTGCAGGCCCAGCCGCGCGTTCTCGCTATTTTTACATCCGTGTAAAAATTACGCTCGAAAGCGCCGCTCAAAGAGAATTTTTGCCTAGCGGATAGGCTGGGAATGTTTGTCTTATAATTATGAATCTAGCTAATTGGATATCAATAATCCGAGTAATTTTAATCCCTTTTTTTGTGGGCAGTATAATTTATTGCTCACCGCAAAGAGATTATTTGCGCTTTTTGGCAATGGGAATATTCTTGGCTGCCGGGATCAGTGATGTTTTGGATGGATATATTGCCAGAACAAGAAATATGCAAACCAAGCTAGGTTCTTTTCTCGATCCAATGGCAGATAAGCTTTTGCTTAGCGCAAGCTTTATTGTACTGGCTTTTGCGCATAGTGTTTCATTTAAAATTAGGCTGCCGATTTGGGTGTTGATCTTATTCATTTCTCGGGATATGATTTTAGCTTTAGGCTCATTGCTGGTACATCTCACTACCAGTAACTTGAAAATCGAGCCAAGCATTTGGGGGAAATTAACTACTTTTTTTCAAATGGCGACAGTGATTGCTATTCTTTTACAATTCTCATATTCTTTTTTATTGTGGGATATCGCGGCGGTTATTACGGTTGCTTCAGGACTGGATTATATTTACAAAAGCAATAAATTACTTAGTGCGGGAAAATAGTTTGCACAACGATTTTTAGAGAGCAGGTATGAATATGGATACAAATAAAGAAACGCTGGTGGCAATATCCGGAAGGCCGAATGTGGGAAAGTCATGTTTATTTAATCGATTGTTGGGAAAAAGACAATCGATTGTTGAGCCAACAAGCGGAGTTACCCGGGATCGGGTTTATGCTACTGTAACTTGGGGTAAAAAAGAATTTCAATTGGTTGATACCGGAGGAATTCATTTTGAAGCTAAAACTGAAATGTCAGATCAGATTATCAAACAAGCCCAAAAGGGGATAGATGAGGCTAATCTAATTTTGTTTATTGTTGATTCGACTGCGGGTTTAACTCCCGAAGATTGGGGAATATTAAACTTTTTAAGAAAAGCTAATCGTAAAATTATCTTAGTTGTGAATAAGGTTGATGATATGTCTAAAATTACCCATCTGACTGATTTCTATGAACTGGGGATTGAACCCATGGTGTTTGTGTCAGCACTGCATGGTTTAAATATTGATGAATTGCTTGATATTGTTGTTGAGCATTTAAAACCGGGGAATCGCAAGAAAGAGATAGAAGAGACAGCTTTAAAAGTTGCTTTAATCGGTAAGCCGAATGTGGGCAAGTCATCTTTTTTTAATACTTTGATTAAAGAAGAAAGAGTTATTGTTTCTGACGTTCCGGGGACAACTCGGGATTCAGTGGATACGCGAGTTACTGTAGACGGTCATGACTATCTGATGATTGATACCGCGGGAATTAAAAGAAAAAAAAGACCTAAAGAAGCAATTGATCTGTTTTCTCGATCAAGAACAATTCAGGCGGTTAAACGGGCAGATGTTTGCATTGTTTTAATTGACGCGCAAGTTGGTTTGCGCAGAGATGATTTGCATATTTTAAGCTTGATCAAAGATGAGGATAAATGCTGTGTTATTGGGATTAATAAATGTGATTTAGTAAAACTTGATATTGAAGCATGTCAGCATACCCTGACCACGCAAGCATATTATATGAATTTTGCTTTTAGTATTTTATGTTCAGCCAAGAATGGGAAAAATGTGCATGCGGCGCTCGCCTTGGCTCGGGAAGCATGGAATAATTCACAATATAAAATTAAACAAGGAGCTTTAGCGGAAACACTTGACAAAATCAATGAGCATCTGCGCCGGGATGGTTTGAATCCTTCGTTAAAAATTCAATATATTACTCAGCTTAGAGTGAATCCTCCGGTATTCGCGATGATTGTTAATAAACCGGAATTGGTAAAAGCGCCTTTTCTCCGTTTTATTGAAAGCCGGATAAGAAGCAGTTATAATTTTAAAGGCACTCCAATTAAAATTATTGTCAAGAAAAAAGGAGTTTCCTAATGGATATTTTTCTGGTTTTATTAGGGATTGTCGGGGCTTATTTATTGGGAACCGTTTCTTCCGCCTATATTCTAGTTAAAATAGTTAAAGGTGAAGATATTCGAGAATGCGGCAGCGGTAATGCCGGAGCAACTAATGCCGCTCGGGTTTTGGGAAAACTGCCGGGTTTTCTGGTGTTGGTATTTGATATCTTAAAAGGGATTATTGCGGTTGTATTTATTGCTAACTTTATTGTCCAAAGAGTGGATATCGCTTTGCCGATCATAAAAGCATTGCTAGGTCTTTCGGTTGTTTGTGGCCATGTTTTTAATGTATTTTTGCAGTTTAAAGGTGGTAAGGGGGTAGCAACCAGTGCCGGGGTATTGCTTTGTTTGTGCCCAATTGCTGTTTTATTTGGGATGATTATTTTTTTAGCAGTTGTTATTATAACCAAGTATGTGTCCTTAGGATCGATTGTCTGCAGTATATTAATCCCGTTTTTGATGCTGGGGTTTAAAGCGCCTTATGCTTATGTGATTCTTGCTTCAATTCTATGTGTGATAATTGTCGCTAAGCATAAAGCAAATATAAATCGGCTTTTAACTGGTAGAGAAAGAAAGGCGTTTGGAAAAAAATGAAAGTAGCGATAATCGGCGATGGCGGATGGGGGACGGCTTTGGCTGTGCTGACTCAGAGTAAAGGAATAAATACTGTTTTATGGGGCGCATTTCCGGAAAATATAAATCAATTGATTAAAAAACGGGAAAATAAAAAATTTCTTCCGGGGATAAAAATTCCTTCAGAAATTTTAATTACAAATGATTTGGCGCAAACTCTTGATCAGGCAAATCTTGTTGTTTTAGCGGTGCCTTCGCAGTTTATGCGGGGAGTACTTAAAAAAATAGCTGAATATAAATTACTTAAGGTTGGTTTTTTAAGTGTGGCTAAAGGCATAGAAGCAGCTACTTCTAAATGTATGTCGGAAGTAATCAGAGAGGAATTAGGTAATGTTCCTTTAGCGGCCTTGTCCGGTCCGAATATTGCTTATGAAGTCGCAAGGGGTATTCCTTCAGCGGCGGTGTGTGCATCGAATAATAAAAAATTGGCAATCATGGTGCAAGATATTTTTATGACACCAGATTTTAGAGTTTACACTTCCCAGGATATGCATGGAGTCGAGCTTTCCGGCGCGTTTAAAAATATAATTGCCATTGCCTGTGGAATTTCTGATGGACTGGGTTTTGGCACAAATACAAAATCAGCTTTACTTACTCGGGGCTTAGTTGAAATCGCGCGTCTGGGAGTGTCAATGGGAGCGCGGAATAAGACTTTTCATGGTCTTGCGGGAATGGGTGATTTGGTGACTACTTGTTTTAGTCAGAGAAGTCGTAATCGCTGGTTTGGTGAACAAATCGGCAGTGGAAAGAAAATGGCTGATATCCTTAGTCAAACTTCAATGGTTGTTGAAGGCGCGTTGACTACAAAAACCGCGCTTAAGCTTGCTAAAAAATATAGGATTTCTTTGCCGATTACTCAGGCAGTTTATAAGGTATTGTATCAAGGAGCAAAGCCGATTTCCGCAATGCATTTATTGATGCAAAGACAAAAGAAAAATGAGATATGACCAAGTTTTTTCGACGATAAAAAACAATATTTTGCTTGCAATTTAACTTGGTTTGTAGTAGTCTAACATAGAAATTAAATTATTTTTAGAAATTATAGGCTTTATTTTAATATAAAGTGTTTAATGTTTTATATCATCTTTAAATTTCTGATTAAACTTTAGATTAAATGCGGGGCGTGGCGCAGTTTGGCTAGCGCGCTTGAATGGGGTTCAAGAGGTCGGTGGTTCGAGTCCACTCGCCCCGACCATTTAGCTGATAATTATTTTCTGTTTGATTAACTTATAATCTAATCCGGGGCAAAAATGCAAATATCTGATTCTAATAGTTATTATACACCTCCTGAAAGACGTCAATTTATACGGATAAATACTAATTTTGTGGTTAGTTATTATATCTACCCTGGCGATATTAATAAAACTGATATGACGCTTACTCGCAATGTTAGTTTAGGCGGTATTTGTTTTACTACGGATAATAATTTTCCCAGAGGAACAATTCTCCATATTACTTTGCGTTTACCTGAAATTACTCATTTAGTTGAGGTTTTGGGAGAAGTTGTTTATGTTAAACAGGAAAAAAATAAAAAGCTATTATTTGATATTGGGATTAAATTTATAAAAGTTAATGATAATGACTTGTTGACTCTTGAGCAGACAATTAAAAATTGCGCGAGTGCGGGAAAAAAAATTCTATTGTCAGCAAAGATAAATAAAGAAAAAAAATGAACAAAATTAATCTTGGGTTAATTGGATTTGGCACAATCGGCAGCGGAGTGGTTAAGATTCTGCAGCAGAAAGCTAAAGTTTTTGGTAAAAAACTTGGCCTGAATATCTGCCTTGCCAGTATTTGTGATTTAGACATTGACTCAACCCGCGGTCTAGATATTGATCGAAATATTCTTACCTCTGATGTTCAAAAAATCCTCAATGATGACAATATTCAAATCATTATTGAGCTGATCGGCGGCATTCACCCGGCAAAAGAATTTATCATCCAAGCACTTAAAAATAAAAAATATGTTGTTACCGCTAATAAAGCTTTATTGGCTGAAGAAGGCGCGGAAATATTTGAAGTAGCAAAAGCAAACGGAGTGGATGTGTATTATGAAGCCAGTGTTGGTGGGGCAATCCCGATTATTCGTACTTTAAGAGATGGGTTGGTGGCCGACCGGATAGAAACGGTTTATGGGATTATCAATGGAACTTGCAACTATATTCTTTCCCAGATGGCGCAAAAAGGCTGTGATTTTAAAATTGCTTTAAGAGAAGCCCAAAAAAAAGGCTATGCGGAAAGTGATCCCACTCTGGATATTAATGGCGGTGATTCCGCGCATAAAATCGCGATTTTGGCCAGGCTGAGTTTTGGTCATGAAGTTGATTTTAAAGATGTTTATTTTGAAGGGATTGAAAATATAGATTTATGTGATATTCGTTATGCCGCGGAAATGGGTTATTGTATAAAATTATTGGCAATCGCGAAAAAGACAGAAGGTTCTGTACAATTAAGAGTTCATCCCACGCTTTTACCGAAAAAACATTTATTGGCTAATGTTGAGGGTATTTCTAATGCCATAGTTTTGAGAAGCGATTTTGTCGGTGAGCAAATGCTGCATGGTCCGGGAGCAGGACAATTGCCTACAGCCAGTGCGGTTGTTTCCGATATCATTTCTATTGCTCAGAAAATGCAGGTATCATTAACTCAAAATAATTGTTTGGTTAATATTGATCCTGAAAAATTAAAAGTTAACGCTATTGATAATATTGAAACACGTTATTATTTTAGATTTTCCGCTTTAGACGAACCAGCTGTTTTGTCGCAAATCGCGGCTATTTTAGGTAAAAATAATATCAGTATTTACAGTGTTATCCAAAAAGGCAGAAGGCAGGAGCAATCTGTTCATGTGGTAATGATGACTCATGATGCTAGGGAAAAAGACATTGCTCAAGCTTTATTGGAGATTAATGATTTGCCGGTTATAAAAAGAAAAAGTGTGGCAATTCGTACGGAAAGGATTTAAACACATGGGTTGGAAAGGTTTGATCGAAGAGTACCGGAAATTCTTACCAGTTGATCAAAATACTCCGGTAATCACTTTAAACGAAGGGAATACTCCATTAATTTTCGCACCAAAAATTAGTGCTTTAATAAATGAAAATGTTAATCTGTTTTTAAAATATGAGGGGCTTAATCCCACAGGCTCATTTAAAGATAGAGGCATGACCATGGCTATTTCTAAGGCTAAACAGAATGGGGCTAAAGCAGTCATGTGTGCTTCTACTGGAAATACATCTGCTTCAGCAGCCGCTTATAGCGCTCGCTCTGGATTAAAATGCATTGTTTTAATTCCTAAAGGAGCGATTGCTTTGGGTAAGTTAGCTCAGGCTTTAATTCACGGAGCAGAAGTTTTAGCAATTGATGGTAACTTTGACCAAGCATTGGAACTGGTAAAAGAAATTACGGATAATTATCCGGTAACATTAGTAAATTCCTTAAACCCGTTTAGAATTGAAGGTCAAAAAACCGCTGCTTTTGAAGTATGTGATTCCTTGGGTAAAGCTCCGGATTATTTGGCTATTCCCGTGGGAAACGCGGGTAATATTACAGCTTATTGGAAAGGGTTTAATGAATACAAGCAAAATAATAAGATCAGTAATCTGCCGGTAATGCTTGGTTTTCAGGCCGCTGGTTCTGCTCCGATTGTAAATAAAGCTATTGTTACAGACCCAAAAACCATTGCCACGGCAATTAAAATCGGGAATCCAGCAAGCTGGAAAAGCGCGGAAACAGCACGTGATGATTCTCAGGGTTTGATCGAAGCGGTTACTGATGATGAGATTTTAGCCGCATATCAGCTGCTAGCTCAGACTGAAGGAGTATTTGTAGAGCCAGCATCCGCGGCATCAGTTGCCGGGATTCTTAAATTAGCCAAAACCGGTTATTTTAAAAACAATACTCCAATAAATATTGTTTGTGTTTTAACTGGGCATGGTTTGAAAGATCCAGATCGGGCTATTGCCATTATTAAGCAGCCGGAAGTTATTTCGCCTACAGTAGCGGCGGTTTTAGAAAAAATTAAACTAGATAAATAAAAACAAGTTGAATTCAAAAATGTCAAAAAAAATGAAATACATAGTTATGGTTCCTGATGGTATGGCGGATTATCCTTTAGCAGAGCTGGGAGGCAGAACTCCTCTGGAGGTTGCCCGGACACCGAATATGGATCTACTGGCCAAAGATGGCAAAATCGGACAAGCTTCTTTTGTTCCAGAAGGCATGATCCCAGGAAGCGATGTGGCTAATCTGGCAATTTTTGGCTATGACCCGAACAAATATTTTTCGGGAAGAGCGCCGCTGGAAGCGACTCACTTAGGCATTGAGCTTAAAGCTGATGAAGTTGCTTTTCGTTGTAATTTTATTACCGAAGGTAATGGCTATTTAGTTGATTATAGTGCCGGGCATATTACTACAAAGGAAGCGCAAGTTCTCATAAAAGTGCTGAATAAGCATTTTAAAAAAGAAGGTATTGTATTTTACCCAGGGGTCAGTTATCGGCATTTGATGATAATTAAAGATGTAAACCATGATCTGTGTAAAGTGAGGTGTTATCCACCGCATGATATTATGGGGCAGAAAATTGAAAAATATATGTTGGATAAGAAGAAAGCCGGATTTATCAATGATATTATGCTAAAGGCCAGAGAAATCCTGGATTTGCATGAAATTAATCAAGTCCGTCGCGATTTAAATGAAAGCCCGGCAAATATGATTTGGCTGTGGGGTCAGGGTAAAAAAGTAGATTTGCCTTCATTTAAGGAAAAATATGGTTTATCAGGAGCGGTTATTTCTGCGGTTGATTTGATCAAAGGCATTGGTTGTGCCGCTGGTTTAGAGGCAATTTATGTTCCTGGGGCAACCGGTTATTATGATACGGATTATGAGGCGAAAGCAAGGTACGCGTTAAAAGCTTTGGAAAAAGATGATTTTGTGTTTATTCATGTTGAAGCTCCGGATGAGGCAGGCCATAATGGCGATGCCAGGGCGAAGATTTCAGCAATTGAGAGTTTTGATAAATTAGTTCTGGGAACTGTTTTAGCTGGTCTGAAGGATGTAAAAGATTATCGTTTGATGATTTTGCCGGATCATCCAACCCCTGTGGCATTGAAAACCCATACTTCAGATCCTGTTTGCTTGTTAATGTATGGCAGCGGAATAGAAAAAGACGAGATTTGCTTGTATAATGAAAATGAAGCTAAAAAGAGCGAATTTGTCTTTGCCAATGGATATGAGCTGATGGACTGCTTTATAAAGCAGGAGCGGATTTAAGATTAGCATTTTTGAGTGAAAATTTAATCGGAAAAAACTAAAAAAATGGTTTGAAATAAACAAAATGTTGTGGCAAATTAATTTATTCTAATAAATTTGCAAAAATTTTAAATCTATGGTATATTTTAATTGAGGTAAAAGAGCCTCAATTTGTGTATGGCAAGGGCAAGCGTGATTGGATTGTTTCGTCGAGGGAACAAGATAAAATATTTATATCTGTAACACTATTATATTCAAATACGAATTCATTATCCTCGGAAAATAGTCCGCTAATTAAAAGCCAAATTCTATCCGCAAATGAATGCTCTGAAATTCTATATGAATTGCCTGTAAGATGAGAATTATTTTTAAGTTTAATTAAAGGCTTTTCATAAGTATAAAGTTAGTTTTTTGGAGTAATCCGAAAAGGCAAACTCATTGAAAGATGAGGACCCCTGAACTTGAGTGTAACGAATAGTTTAGGGCCATGTACCTGAATAAAATGAATGGTATATGTGCAAAGCTACGGGTCTAAAGCTGAAGCAATGATCGCCTAGCGCATCGATAACGCGAAAATAAGCTATGACTGCCGAGCTGCCGAAAATAAAGCAGTTTGGCTATTATTTTGTTTTAAAATAAGTTTGAAAGGAGGAAGGCTGGCGAATGGCTAGAAATTTTACGATATTATTATTTAATCATATGATATTATTTAATTTTTTTTATCAGTATTTTTATTTAGAATTTTAATTATAAAATTAAGAAAGGAGCACAGTCATGAACAAATATATTCGTATTTATTGTTATTTATTATTAGTTTGTTTTATCGTTAATGTGACCACTATGAATCTTGCTTTTGCTTTTGATGTAAATGCAATGGAAGACATGCTGATGTCCCCAGAGGTAGTTAATGGGGTATTTGGCGATCAGATTGCGGTGCAAAGTGAATCTGGTGATCTGACTCAGCAAGTAGCACCTCCACCAAGGGTAATTACCACTTCCAATGGGGATCTTTATATTTACTCTGGAGAGGGAGCTTCCGCTCAAGTTAGTAAAACCTCAGAAGGGTATACCGAAGTAACCTATTCTTTAAACGGAGCAACTATTAAAGTTAAAAATGATGAAACTGGAGAAAGTTTAACTTATAAATATGAGCTGGATGGGGCAACTGTTAAGCTTTACAATGATAATGGTGCACTTGTTGAAACAAGGTCATATAGTCAATATGGGCAGATTTTATCAACTGCTGCTCAGGGCACAATTACTTATGAATATGGTTTGGATAAAAATAATGTTGAGATAATGGTCAGTTCTACTGATCAATGGGGCAATAAAACCGTATATGATAGCAAACAACGTCCTGATTATATTATGTATACCAATATGGATGGAACCGCGGTTCAGGTTGGTGATTATACCTATAATTCAAAGGGTATGTTGAGTACCTTTACTGATCAAAATGGCAATACCACTCATTTTGAACAAGATGGTATTCGTCCTTCTTACGTAACAAATCTTGAAGGTACAATTACTAAAACATTTCAGTATGATACTGGCGGGATTTTAGTTTCAGTTACTGATGTAATATCAAATCAAATCACTACTGTAAGTAATGGATATTACACTACAATTTATGATGTTATTAATTTGGTTGATGCTGATGGTAATGAAGTTATTGATCCTGCAACCGGAGAGGCAGTAGTCGCTAATTTGGTTCCAATCGGAGCTTATAATTATGATTCTGCTAATCGGATTAGTTCAATTACTAATCTGGGCGCGGAAAGTGTTATTACTGGATGGACAGATTATAATGAATTCGGACAGGTTTCCGGAACATACAATCAAGAAGGCGTTAAAATTCAGGAATATGAGTATAATGATCATGGATTTTTGCAACAGACATTTTCTTTGGGCGCAATCAATTCTCTGGGCTACCAGGAAAGAACTTCGATGACGCTTTTTGATGGTCAAGGTCGTCCTAATGAGGTTTGGCAGTTAGGTGATGGCGGCAATAAAGTTAAAATTCAGGAATATGCATATAAGGAAAATGGCGTATTAGCAAATACTTATTCTCTGGGTATTATTAGAAATACTAATGAAAATGATGCAAATTATGGCCAAGCAATTTTAGATGTAAATGGCGATTTCCAATATATTACAACTTCGATAACTGCTTATGATAAAAAAGGCAGACCAGAAGCAGTATATGCTTTAGTGCGTAATGACAATGGTGATTTGATTTCCGGTTATGATAGTGATGGAAACGCGATTGCAACAACTGATGCAAAACAAGCTATAATGGAAAAACAACAATCATATAAATATAATAAAAATGGATTCCTTGCGCAAACTGTTAGTTATGGATTTGGCGGTAAAGTTAATGGGACTACAAATTTTGACCGTTATAGTAGACCAACTGTTGCGACAAATGGGCAGGGTTCAGACAGCCAGATGTTTGTTTATAGTGAAGATGGCTTCTTAACTAAAACGCTTAATAAAGGAGAAAATGGAGTAACAACAGGATATACGCTTTATAATGATAAAGGCAAGCCAACTGATGTTTATAATCATGAAGATAGTTCTGTGCAAAAATATGTTTATGATGAATGTGGTATGCTTGTGCAAAGTTTTACAATGAGTGCAGCTGAAGGCGTTAATGGTTCTATTGCCTCAACTATGGCTGATCAGGAAGCAATTTTGGCATTGTGGGATGACTCTTATACTGCAGATGCAATGGCTGCTACTGGTGGAAATCTTAGTGACGGGGCTTTTGTTACTGCAATGTTTACTGCCGCTAATTCCGGTAATACTGATCTAACTGAAAAAATCGCATTAACAATAATTATGTGGTTTAGTGACGGAGCAAAAGGCGGTAATGAATATTTAATCAATAGTGTGGGTACTGCATATCATATGCTTGGTCAGTCTTTGGAAAAAGATGGTAATTCTGAAGCAGCTATTTCCGCGTACAAAGTTCAGATTTCTGAATTTGGCGGGGCTATGGCCTATAATGCAGCGGGAACAGCACAGGAGAGTGTAACCAGTTGGTCAGTTGCGCAGCTTTCTAATGCCGCTGATCGTCCTGCGGGTGATCTGGATCTGCCAACAGTTAATCTTCCTTCAGTAACAGGCTATACTGTTTTTGGCGGAGATGGCAAACCAATGGCTTCTTTTTCAATGTATGAGAAATTTGATGAAAATGGGGCAAGTTTGGGCATTCAGACTGCAAAAACTCAGGAGTTTTCTTATGCTTATCAAGAAACTGAGAAACAAGCTACTGGGGAAGTAGATGCTAATGGTCGAGCAATTACTGTTGATGTTTCGGTAACAAAATTTTCTAATTTTGTGCAGAAAACAAGTACTTTTGGTGACTTCTATGATTCAAATGGTGATGGGGTAATTACTACCAGCGGCGCAAATAAAGATCAGCAGGCGGTTACTGGATATACCACGTTTGATAGTTATGGCCGTCAAAATGTAAGTTATTTTAAAGGTGATGAAGCTCTTGGAGAAACCGATCAAGTACTTCAAAAATATAACTATTCGGCAGAAGGATTCCTTTCGAGTACAATTTCCTATGGAAAGAATAAAAAAGTTACAGGCGTAACTGTTTTTGATAATTATTCAAGACCAGTTGCTGCTTATAATAGTTATGGTTCTGCGGCAACAAAGCTTCCTGATGATTTGGTTGCTGCTCTTTCAGCTGGTTTGACTGCAGAAGATCTGGATAATCCAGCTTGGCAGCCGTATTTAAAAGGTGTAACTCAGACATTTGTTTATGGCGATGACGGTTTTCTTGAGTCAAGTCAGACTTGGGGAGAGGCAACTGTGATCGATGTTGCTAGATTAGACAAATTTTCTGCTGCTGTGGGATCGGTCAGAGGAGATAAACTTTATTCCACTGATTTTGATTTTAATGATGACGGGGCTATTGATGCAACTGACCAATCAATGTTCGAAGCTTCTTTTAACGGCTCAACGGCTTTCAGTGCTGCTTTTAACTCTGTTGCCGGAGATGCTAATTATAGTGCAGGTTTTGATTATGATTCAGATGGTGATATCGATAGAACTGATTTAAGTACCTTTAATAAAACAACATATACAGATGGAACGGCTAAATATATGCCGACATATACTGGTAAAACAGAATATGACAAATATGGTAAAGCTACTTCTGTAGAAAATGCAGAAGGCATAGTTACTCAGCAGTATGTTTATAATGAACGCGGTTTTATGACCATGTCTGAGTCCTATGGTGCTCAAACAGATGAAAATGGTAATATTATGCTTACCACTGTTGATGGAGTGTCCACAGTAAATACAGTAAGGACTGGATATACGGAATTTAATGAAAAATCAAAACCAGTTGCGACATATTCTGTTTATAATGACGGAACTAATGGCGAACAGTCTGCAAAAGTTCAAGAATATGAATATGAAAATGGTTTCATGGTCCAGACTAATAACTTTGGACGCAATGAGGTTGATAATGGATATACAACATTTGATGATTATGGCAGACAGCAAACAACTTATAATGATTCAGGTTCGGTTGTTTCTAAATATGCATATTCAAATCAAGGGTTCCTTAAACAGACCAATAACTATGGTCTTGATGGCGCATATACTGGAAAAACTATATTTAATAAAATGGGTCGTCCAACTGAAGCTTTTAATATGGCAGGAAGTGGCTCTGGTTTAAAAGGATTAACTCAAACATTTGAGTATAATGACTTTGGATTCCTAGCGTCAAGTACGAGTTATGGTGAAAATCAGGCTATGACTGGAAAAACAGTATATGACGGTTATGGTAAAGCGCTGAGAGGCGAAAATGATATGGGGATTACTGTTTCCTCATATGACTATGACTCACAAGGCTTTATGACCAAAACAACATCATTGGCATTTGTTCAGGATGGTGCTGCCGCTGGAGATTTTGCGGTTGATGTTACTCATAATAATCTAAATGATTCAGCCGATACTTTAAATGGAACAACTGAGCATGGTTTTTATGCGGTAACTGGATATACGATGTTTGATGACCATTCTCGTCCAACAGAGTCTTATCAGTGTTATTGGGATACACAAGGAGAAGGTCAAGGAGCTTTAGTTCAAACTTATAATTATGATACAGCGCAAGGATTCTTGACTAGCACAACAAACTATGGAAAAGATGGAGTTGAAACCGGTACCACACAATTTGACAAATACGGCAGACAGCTTACTTCGATGAATGAATTTGGTGAAACAACAACAAAGTATAAGTATTCAAGTCAAGGTTTTATGGATTCAGCTTTAAACTATGGTTTAGATAAGGCTAGCACCGGAAAGACTGTATTTAATGATCTGGGTCGTCCAGAGACAAGTTATAATAGTCGTGGCGCTTTAGTTCAGGATTTTAATTACAATAGCTTTACCGGATCCATGGAGTCAAGCAAAACTTATGGTGAACCAACTGTACAAGATGGAGTAATGGCTCCGACTTTTACCGGATTAACAACATATGATGCTTATGGTAAGGCTGTTAATCAGACTAATGAAGTTGGCTCAAAAATAGCTGATTATGCATATGATGCACAAGGCTTTATGACTCAGGCAAACAGTTATGGTAATAATGAAGTGCTAACTGGATACACCGCATATAATGGCGCGGGAAGGCCCGTTGGTTCTTATACTGTTTCTGAATCCGGAACAGCCACAAAAGTCCAGGATTTCATATACAATACAAATTCTTCGAGTGAAACAAGTACTATCGGATTAGTTGGTCAGGCAGCTAATACTGGATTTTTGACTGCTACGGTCAGTTATGGTGATAATAATGAGGTTTCTGGATATACAACATTTAATAAATATGGGCAGCAGGAAAAATCCTATAATGAACTGGGTGAGAAGACAACAGCATTTGCATATTCTCGCGCGGGATTTATGAGTCAGACAAGCAATTATGGGATTAATAATACATATACAGGAAAAACCGTATTCAATGAATATGGCAGACCTGTAGCAGCTTATAATGAAAGAAATGCGGTTGTTCAGGATTTTCAGTATAATGCTAATGGTTTTCTGGCATCTAGTACATCTTATGGTGATGGTGGTACTGAATTAAAAGGTCCGGTAACTGGTACAACCTATTACAATGATTATGGAAAACAAACCCATACTACCAATGCGGAAGGTTATACTGTAAGCAGTTTTGAGTACAATGATGCTGGATTTATGACTAAATCGATAAACCTTGCTTTTCAAGAAGATTCTGCTGCTACTGGAGAATGGGCTGTTGATGTTACTAATGCTGCGGGAGAAACTCAGCATGGTATTTATCAAGTAGTTGGCTATACGACATATGATGCTAAGAGCAGACCTGTAGAATCTTATTCAGTATATAACAATGTCGAATCATTGTCGCAGAGATTTGTTTATAGTACAGAATGGGATGGAAAATCGGAATTTGCTGGATCATCGAATACCGGGTTTGTAACTGGAGCAGTAATGTATTCAATGGATACAGGTGCGGATAAAGCTCAAACTGCTACTGGTGATGATGTTTCAGTATATACCGGAACCAGCGTATACAATAAATACGGACGTCCGGAAATGACATATAATCAGCTGGGAATTCAGACATCGAAGAATTACTACACCAGAAACGGTTTTATTGATAAAACTGTTAACTATGGTGAAGATAAAGCGGTTACTGGAACTCTGAAATATGATAATACTGGCAGACCAACTGAGTCGCTTAACTACAAAGGAGTAGCAACAACTCAATACTTCTACAATGATAAAGGTCAATTAGCTCAGACAGTAAACTTTAACAATGGTGTGAAAACTTCATATACAACTTTTGATGTTTTCTCAAAAGCAACGGCGACTTATCAGCTGTATGAAGCAGGAAATGCTTATACATTTGAGAAACAGGATGGGACAACATCAACGAGTTATATGTTTGTACCTGGATCTGAAGGCGGTATTGCCAACTATACAGTTAATGATGATGGTTCGATTGCCAGTGGCGGATTCAAAAACCAGGACAATACATATAATATTTATGGGGGTATCGATCGTACCAATACTTATGGGCGAGAAGGTGGTTTGGTGAGCCATATTAATTATGATGCTTATTCTAGACCTAATGAGGTTTGGAATCATGTACCGGGTGGACCTGCTGAAGGAAGTGCGGTTGTTCAGAAATATTCATATTCTGATCAAGGCTTCTTAGCATCTACGACCAGTTATTCCGAAATGGAAGAGTTAACAGGAGTATGGAGTGCGGCACAGACAACTACAACATTCTTTAATAAATATGGACAACAGACAGAGTCATACTTGATGGTTGGAAACGTAACAGATGGTTTTACTCAAGGTGCCTTGCAAGCGAAGTATTCTTATGATGGTAATGGATTTTTGAGTAAATCTGTTGCTTATAATGAAGGTACAGTTACCGCTACAACATATTTTGATGCCAGTGGTAGACAGAAAGAAACTAAAAATGCTTCTAATGGTTTGGCAACAACTTTCTATTATGATCTTAATGGATTTATGTTGACAACAGCATCACAAGGCTAATAGTTGTAATCAATTGTAAATTGAAGTGTTATGGTTAAGTAATAGAAACCTCCTGCTCTAAAAAAGCAGGAGGTTTCTGTTATATTGGCTTATCAGTTTTTCCTTGAATTAATCCGTTTCTTGCTGTAAAATATAATAAATGTTAAATGAATATGATGGCTGTTGCTCTTCATTAATTCAGAGGACTTTATCTTTCCGCGATTAATTAATATTTAGTATTTATTATTTAGGATTTATTATTTAGGATATACCCATAGCATATGAAAAATTTTCCAGAAACTTTATTTGATTTAAAATCAGCTGAATCAAGAAAAACTCGCAAACAAAATCCGTTTTTTCTTATTGCTGGACCATGTGTGATTGAGTCGGAAAATATGGCTTTAGAACATGCTGATTTATTAAAATCCATATGTGCTAAATTACAGATCCCTTTTGTTTTTAAAGCAAGCTATGATAAGGCAAATCGTACTTCAGTTAAATCTTTTCGCGGTCCGGGGATTAAACCCGGATTGAGAATTTTAAAAAAAGTCAAGCAGCAGATCAAGGTTCCGGTAATTACGGATATTCATAATGTCCAGGAAGTTGCTCTGACCAAACAAGTGGTTGATATTATCCAGATTCCCGCTTTACTTTCTCGCCAGACTGATATATTAGTTGCCGCGGCAAAATCGAATAAAATAGTTAATATTAAAAAAGGCCAGTTTATGGCGCCTTTAGATATGGACCACGCGGTAAATAAAATTGAGGATATGGGTAATCACAAAATTATTATTACTGAACGGGGGACTACTTTTGGCTACAATAATTTAGTCAGTGATATGCGCTCAATACCGATTATGCATAAATTTGGTTATCCGATTGTTTTTGACGCGACTCACAGTGTCCAGCTTCCGGGAGCAGGCAAGGGGAAATCTCTCGGGCAGCGGGAATTTGTGGAAACTTTGGCACTTAGTTCGATCGCGGCTGGGGCTAATGCGCTTTTTCTTGAAGTGCATCTGAATCCGGATAAAGCTAAATGTGATGGACCGAATATGCTGTCAATAAAAAACCTGGAAAAATTATTGATAAAAGCGAAAAAGATATGGGAGATAGTAAATGTCTGATACGAAGTTTCAAAAAATCGCTAAACAGGTTTTAAGAATAGAAGCAAAAGCAATAACTGCTCTAATCCCTAGAATAAATAAAAATTTTGATCAGGCGGTAAATTTAATTGCTGATTGCAAGGGTAGGGTGGTAATTACCGGCATGGGTAAACCAGGATTGATCGGGATTAAAATATCAGCAACCATGGCCAGCCTGGGTATACCCAGTTTGTTTCTGCATCCCGGAGAAGCAGTGCATGGCGATTTGGGCCGGGTGACAAAAGATGATATTGTGATCGCCATATCTAATAGCGGCCAGACCGAAGAGATGCTAAAATTATTGCCGATTATTAAAAAAATCGGAGTGCGGTTAATCGGCTTTACCGGGAATATGAAGTCAGCATTAGCGCAGTATAGTGATATTGTTTTAAACGTAGGCGTAGATAAAGAAGCTTGTCCGTTTAACTTGGCGCCGACAGCCAGTACTACCGCGACTCTAGCCATGGGAGATGCTTTGGCTCTTGCGGTCTTGGAAAAAAAAGGTTTTAAAATTGAGGATTACGCGTTTTATCATCCGGGGGGAAGTTTGGGTAAAAAACTTTTAACGGTAAAAGATCTTATGCGCAAAGGACCGCAAAATCCGATTGTCCAGCAAAATGTAAAAGTTAAGACAGTTTTACTCCAGATTACCAAATCGCGGGCAGGTTGCGCGACAATTATTGATAAAAATAAAAAAGTGGTAGGAATTTTTACAGACGGAGATTTGAGAAGACACATTGAGACTGAAGCTGATATTTTGTCTTGTCAAGTTTCAAGAGTGATGACTAAAAAACCGACTACTATTTTTAAAAATAAACTTGCCGCGGAAGCTCTGAAAATTCTCAAAGAAAAGAAAATTGATGAAATTCCGGTGGTTGATGAAAAGCAACATCCGATTGGTTTATTGGATGTTCAGGATTTACTCAAAGCAGGGATAGTATGAAAACTAAAAAAGCAAAAAAAATAAAAATTGTGATCGTTGATGTTGATGGTGTGCTTACGGACGGGACTATCGGCTATGGTAATTATAATGATGATTACCGGAGATTTCATGTTCAGGACGGATTTGGTTTTGTCCTCTTGGCCAAAGGTGGAATTAAATCAGCGATAATTACCAGCAAAACTTCTAAAGCCGTACAAAGAAGAGCTAAAGAATTAAAGATCAATATGGTTTGTCAGAACACCGAGAAGAAATTAATCGCTTTTAATAAAATTCTTAAAAAATATAAACTAAAAGCTGAGCAGGCATGTTATATTGGTGATGATCTGCTTGATCTGGCAGTGTTGAATACTGCTGGATTTAGCGTGACTGTTCCTCAGGCTTGTGATGATATTCAGCATAGCGTTGACTTTGTTACCACTAAAGATGCTGGCTATGGAGCAGTTAGAGAAGCAATTGAATTTATTCTAAAAGCTCAGAATAAATGGGATGATTTAGTTAAAAAATATTCATAATAGGATTTTAATCATGGAAGATCACCTTTTAAGAATTGAATTGATCTGCAAATCATATAAAAAAAGACAGATTGTAAATCAGGTAAATATAAATATTCATAAAGCGGAAGTAGTTGGTTTGTTGGGTCCTAATGGCGCAGGTAAGACAACAACTTTTTATATGGTTGTGGGTTTGATTACTCCTGATAAAGGGAAGATATTTTTTGATAATAAAGAAATAACCCATATGCCGATGTATAAGCGCGCTCGCTGCGGTATTGGTTACTTGGCGCAGGATCCTTCGATTTTTCGTAAATTAACTGTAGAAGAAAATATAATGGCTGTATTAGAAACTGTTAAAATTTCTAAAAAGGAAAGAAAGAAACGATTGGAGCAGCTGCTTGAAGAACTACGGATGACTAAACTGGCCAAAAGTAAAGCATATACATTGTCCGGGGGGGAACGCCGCAGGTTGGAAATAACCCGCTGTTTGGTGACTAATCCTTCTTTTATTTTGCTTGATGAGCCGTTTAGCGGTGTTGATCCGATCGCGGTATTTGAAGTACAGCAGATTATTGCTGATTTGAAGAAAAAGGGTTTGGGAATATTGTTAACTGATCATAATGTGAGAGAAACTTTAAGCATTACTGATCGCAGTTATATTATGACAGAAGGCAGAATTCTTTTGTCTGGAACTGTTGAAGAGTTAATCAATAATCCCGAGGCAAAAAAGATATATTTGGGAGAAAGTTTTGCTATGTAGAGGAGATTCTTGACGTTTTCCCTAAATAGTGATATTATTACTGCATTGTTGTTAAAAAAAGGAGGATTTATAGTGGAGCTAAGAATCAGCAGTCGCAACTTTGACATAACCACTGCATTAAAGGAATATGTCAGTAAAAAAGTTGAAGCTTTTGAAAAATATCTGAATAGCATTATTGATGTACATGTTGTGCTCAGTGTGGAAAAATACCGCCAATGCGCAGAGATTTCAGTTTTTGGAAAAAAACTTAAAATTACTGAAAAGAGTATTGAAACAGATATGTATGTTGCTATTGATGATGTTTGTACCCGGATTGAAAAAGCTTTGAGAAGACATAAGGATAAAATCACTACTCATAGGAACAAAGATTCTAAAAAAATAGGTCAATTGATTTCAGAAACTGAGAATGATGATGAAGGAGATGTTTGATGAAAATCATGGATTTTTTAAAAGAAAACGCAATATCCGCTGATCTAAAAAGTACAGACAAAGAAGGTATAATCAGAGAAATGATTGGGCTTCTATCAGATGCGCAGGCAATTAAAGATAAAGATAAAATAGTAAAAATACTTCTGGAAAGAGAAGCTTTGGGATCAACCGGGATTGGGCAAGGGGTGGCGATTCCTCATGGAAAATCAGCGGGAATTAAGGATCTTGTTGCTGCTTTTGGAATATCACGCAGTGGTGTTAACTATGATTCTTTAGATGGAGAACCGGTTTATATATTTTTTCTTTTGGTTGCTCCGGAAGATTCAGCTGGTCCTCATTTAAAAGCTTTAGCCCGGATTTCCCGACTTTTAAAAGACAAATATTTCCGCGATACTTTACGGGGTGCTCCAGACGCAAAAAGTTTAATTAAAACTATTCGTGCAGAAGACGGAAAGAAATAATATTAAATAATGCGAGTGCTTAAATGGTTGTACCCAGGCATGAAAGTCAAGCGTTGGATATTGCTTAGCGCTGCCGGAATAATTTTAATTGTTCTTGGGACAATCGAAGGAGTTAATGAAGTAAAAAGACAAGCCATTCCTTCCGTGGCAATGATTTTAGTTTTTTGGGGGATTATCCTAGTTTTCTCTGGTGTAAAAAAAATGGTCAAATCGTTTGTGATGATTTTTATGCCTGGTGGTAATGAAAAAGAATTAGTTGATTTAGTTTATAAAAAAAGGCAATTAAGTAAGGGACCAAAGATTGTGGTTATTGGCGGTGGAACTGGTCTTTCAGTTTTATTGCATGGACTAAAAGCCTATACATCCAATCTGACCGCGATTGTCGCTGTTTCTGATGACGGGGGGAGTTCCGGGCGTTTGCGTCAGCAGTTTAATATGCTGCCTCCTGGGGATATTCGCAACTGTTTGGTTGCCTTAGCTGATGCTGAACCACTGATGCGTGATTTGTTTCAATTTAGATTTAAAGAAGGTACGGAACTTGCCGGGCATAATTTTGGTAATTTGTTTATTACGGTTATGACCGAGCTTGTTGGTGATTTTGATAAAGCGATTAAAGAGTCAAGTAAGGTTTTGGCGATCAGCGGGCAAGTTATTCCTTCAACTTTAAAAGGGATTAGCTTAATGGCTGAACATGCTGATGGGACTAAAACCTACGGGGAAACAAGAATTTCTAAGAGTACGAGTCCAATTAATCGGATTCATCTGTTGCCGGAAAATTGTTTGCCGACAGATGATGCGCTTGAGGCGATTGCCACTGCCGAAGCGATTGTTCTTGGTCCAGGAAGTTTGTATACCAGTGTTTTGCCGAATTTGATGGTTAAGAATGTTTCAGAGGCAATTGCCGCTTCTTCAGCAATAAAAATTTATATTTGTAATGTGATGACCCAGTCAGGGGAAACAGATAATTACACGGCTTATGACCATGTTAAAGCAATTCATGATCATGCTCGAGCTAAGATAATTGATTATTGTTTGGTAAATACTGGGTATGTGCCCGGAGAATTTTTAGAAAAATATAAGTCGGAAAACGCGATTCCAGTAAAAGCCGATATTCAAAGATTAAAGGATGCTGGAGTGAAAGTTTTAGCTGATGATGTTATTAGCGCCCAAAATCATGTTCGGCATAATTCAGAAAAAATAGCAGAAAATATAATAAATTTAATTTTAGAACTTAAAGAGAAAAACTCAGTTTTTAGATAAGGTTATATAAAAACACTATGGATAATTCTAAAAATATTTTTACTAAAAGTGTAATCATTCAGAATAAAACTGGTTTACATGCTCGTCCGGCTGCTATTTTTGTTCAGATGGCGAATAAATTTGATTGTGAAGTTATGGTAAAAAAGGGTAAGCAGAAAATCAACGGAAAATCAATAATGGGGATTTTAATGTTGGCTGCGGGGTATGGGCAGGAAATTTTTATAACTGCTGAAGGTCCTGACGCGGAAAATGCTGTTTTAGAACTGGAAAAAATACTTTTAAACAATGAATAAAAAAAAGATTAAAATTGAGCAGAAGGTTGAAAAGAAGATGCTGCAGGGAATAGCGGCTTCTCCGGGTATTGCTATTGGTCGAGTATTTATCTGGGACAGCGAAGAATATTCAATTACTAAGCATTTGGTTCCAGCTAATAAAATTTCTGAGGAAATTCTCCGTTTTGAAGACGCGCTGATAAAGACCCGCTCTGAAATTTTAGATATCCAAAGAAAAATATCTCGGGAAATGGGTTTTGAACATGCTGAGATTTTTAACGCGCACTTACTTGTTCTTGAAGACAGAATGCTTATTGAAGAAGTGATTAATAAGATAAAAAAAGAGAAAGTAAATGTTGAGCATGCTTTTGTGCGAATTCTGAAAAAATATTCTGATATTTTTTCTAAAATGGATGATGAATATCTCCGAGAACGTTTAATGGATATTCAGGATGTGGGCAAACGAATAATCCGTAATCTTCTGGGCAAACAAAAACAAAGCTTAAAAGATTTAAAAGAAAAGGTTATTGTTGTCGCCACAAATCTTTCTCCTTCTGATACTGCTTTGATGCACAAGGATAAGGTTATTGGATTCACTACTGATATGGGTGGCCGGACTTCCCATACGGCAATTCTTGCCCGGTCTTCGGAGATCCCCGCGGTTGTTGGCTTAAAAACTTTGACTCCGAATGTAAACAATGGAGATATTATTATTGTTGATGGGAATAATGGTAATGTTATTATTAATCCCACAAAATTAATAATTAAAAAATATCAGAACGAACAAAATAAATTTATTGAATTTGAAAAAGGTTTATCGCGCTTTAAAAGTTTGCCGGCGATAACTAGCGACGGACGAAGTATTGCCATTGGTGCTAATATTGAATTCCCCGAAGAAGTTGATTCTGTGCTGGCTCATGGCGCGCAGGGAATTGGATTATATCGTACTGAATATATGTATATGAATAGAGCGGACCTGCCATCTGAACAGGAGCATTTTCTCGCTTATAAAAAAGTCGCTCAATCTATGAAAAAAAATCCGGTTGTAATTAGAACTATGGATATTGGCGGGGATAAGTTTGTTTCCCATTTAGAAGTACCCCATGAAATGAATCCCTTGATGGGCAGCAGGGCAATAAGATTTTGTTTGGCTCGTCCGGATATTTTTAAAACCCAATTGCGCGGTATTTTAAGAGCCAGTATATATGGTAATTTAAAAATAATGTACCCGATGATTTCGGGTTTAAATGAACTTAGACAGGCAAATGAGATATTAAAAGAAGTAAAGCAGGAATTGCTTAAAAAACAAGTTCCCTTTGATAAAAATATTGAAGTTGGAATTATGATCGAGGTTCCCTCTGCTGCTTTGATTGCGGATATTTTAGCAAAAGAAGTTTCGTTTTTTAGTATTGGCACAAATGATCTTATCCAGTATTCTTTAGCTGTAGACAGGATAAATGAAAAAATAGCCTATTTATATCAACCCGCGCATCCAGCTGTATTGCGCTTGATTAAATCAATTATTGATATTGGCCATAATGCTGGGTTATGGGTGGGAATGTGCGGAGAAATGGCAGCAGAGCCAGTTTTTGTTAGCGTGCTTTTGGGCCTTGGACTTGATGAATTCAGTGCTAGTCCAGTAGCGGTTCCGGAAATTAAGAAAATAATCCGCTCAATGTCTTATGCGAATGCCCAGGAAATCGCGGCAAAAATTCTAACTTTTGATACTTCGGATAAAATCCAGGAGTATGCGAATGCAAAGCTCAAGGAATTGATAATTAAAAGCACTGAATAGATAGGATATTCTAATAATGAAAATATTAATTTTGGCTGCAGGTTATGCTACAAGATTGTACCCTTTAACAAAACATTGGCCAAAACCATTATTATTGGTCAAGGAAAAACCGATTATCGCTCATATCCTTGAAAAAGTAGAGACGATTGAAGGTATTAGTGAGATTATTATTGTAACTAATGATAAGTTTTTTCATCAATTTGAAGCTTGGGCGCGAACTTTCGGGTCTAAAATTAAAATCACGGTGGTAAATGATCAGACTACTTCAGAAGATGATCGTTTGGGCGCTATTGGTGATATAAATTTTGTGATAAATAAGTGTAAAATTAAAGATGACTTAATGGTTATCGGAGGCGATAATCTTTTCTCTTTTGATTTGAAAAAATTCGCTAAATTTATTAAACAAAATAAAGTAATGAGTGCGGTGGGACTGTATGATATTAAAAATCCGGAAATGGTAAAACATTATGGTGTTGTTACTATTGATGCGTCAAAAAAGATAATCGATTTTCAGGAAAAACCAAAAACTAGTAAGTCCACACTTATTTCAATGTGTGTTTATTATTTTAATGCCAGCGTTCTGAAATTATTCAAGGAGTATATTGAGGAAAAAGATTGTCATGATACATCAGGAGATTATATAAAATGGCTGTGTAAAAAAACTGAGGTTTTGGGATATGAATTTAATGGGGTTTGGCATGATATTGGTGATATTGTCACATTTTATCATGCTAGCGTAACGTTTAATGGTTGAAAGGAGAATAGGTAAATGAATAAAAGTTATTTAATGACATCAGAATCAGTGGCTTGCGGGCATCCTGATAAACTTTGCGATCAGGTTTCTGATGCGGTTTTAGATGAACTTCTTCGCCAGGATAAGTTTAGCCGAGTTGCTTGCGAAACTTATGTTACCATGGGGATGATTATTGTCGGCGGGGAAATTACGACCAAAGGATTTGTTAATGTGCATGACGTTGTGCGCAGAGTTGTAAAAGAAATCGGATATAATCATCCGGATTTTGGTTTTGATTATCAGACCTGCGCGATTTTAAACGCGATTAATACTCAGTCACCGGACATTGCTATGGGGGTAAATACAGGTGGCGCGGGAGATCAGGGAATGATGACTGGTTTCGCGACTCGGGAAACTCCGGAACTAATGCCTTTACCTTTGATGCTGGCGCAAAAGCTCTGCGCTAGAATGAAAGAAGTTAGAGATAAAAAAATCCTTAAATATTTAGCTCCAGATGGTAAAGCGCAGGTAACTGTGGCTTATGAAAACGGTAAGCCGAAAAAAGTTGTGGCTGTGGTATTAGCTTGTCAGCATACTGTAGAAATAATGGATAAGAAGAAAAATCAGATCACGGAAAAATCACGTAAAGAAATGATTGAAAAAATCGCTAAACCGGTTTTAGGCAAATGGGTTGATAAAGATACTGAATACTTTGTGAACCAGACGGGAAAGTTTGTTATTGGCGGACCACAGTCTGATACAGGAATGACCGGCAGAAAAATTGTGGTTGACACTTATGGTGGATTTGCCGCTGTTGGCGGCGGAGCCTTTTCCGGAAAAGATCCGACAAAAGTAGATCGTTCAGCAGCTTATATGGGCAGATACATTGCTAAAAATATTGTTGCTGCCGGTTTAGCAGATGTTTGTCATCTGCAGGTCGCTTATTGTATTGGTAAAAAAGACCCAGTATCAGTTGTTGTTGATACTCGCGATACCGGAAAAATTGATGATCGAAAAATTGCCGAATTGGTAATTAAACATTTTCCTTTAACACCGCAGGGAATTATTAAAAAACTCGATTTGTTAAAGCCGATTTATCAAAAAACTGCTTGTCATGGCCATTTTGGGAGAAATGAATTTACTTGGGAAAAAACTGATATGGCTGCTGTTTTGAAAAAAGCGGCAAAGCTTTAATAATAATGATTCATAAGAAGCAGCTGGTCGCTGCTTCTTATGCTAAATTTCCCGCTATAGAACAGCGGGACAAGCGCACTGGCTGACTTGACGTCGCTAAAAATGCTCCGTAAGTCAGGTGTAATAATATTGATTCCGAAAGTGCCTGCTAGGCCGCAGTCATTTCGGACTAAATTCGCACTGGCTGACTTGACGTCGCTAAAAATGCTCCGTAAGTCAGGTGCTCATTTAAGGAGGAAGAATAAGAATGACTGCTTTAACTGAAAAATACAAAGTCAAAGATATAAGTCTTGCTGAGTTTGGCAGAAAAGAAATAGATATTGCTGAACAGGAGATGCCTGGGCTTATGACCATCCGCCGGCGTTATGCTCAAAGCAAGCCGCTGAATGGCATAAGAATTATGGGATCATTGCATATGACTATTCAGACAGCAGTCTTGATTGAAACATTAGTTGCTTTAGGCGCTGATGTGCGCTGGGCTAGTTGTAATATATTTTCAACTCAAGATCATGCGGCAGCGGCGATTGCTCAGGCTGGCATTCCGGTTTTTGCTTGGAAAGGGGAAAATCTGGAGGAGTTTTGGTGGTGTACTGATCAGGCGCTGACTTTTGGCAAAGACCTTGGTCCGCAGTTGATTGTTGATGATGGCGGAGACGCGACGCTTATGATGCAGTTAGGTTCTGCCGCGGAAAAAGATACGACATTATTAAATAAAAAACCCGGCGGAGATGATGAAGCTGAATTGCTTAAATTGTTGGCTAAATTGCAGAAAACTGAACCAGGAAAATGGTCAAAAATGGTAAAACAATGGAAAGGGGTTTCTGAGGAAACCACAACCGGAGTTCATCGTTTGTATCAGTTAATGGAAAGAGGCGAACTCCTGGTTCCGGCAATTAATGTAAATGATTCAGTAACTAAATCTAAATTTGATAATCTCTATGGTTGTCGTGAATCTTTATGCGATGGAATAAAACGGGCAACTGATGTGATGATTGCCGGAAAAGTGGCGGTTATTTGCGGGTATGGTGATGTGGGCAAAGGCTCTGCTCAGTCTATGCGCGGTTTGGGCGCGAGAGTTATTGTTACAGAGATTGATCCGATCTGCGCGCTGCAGGCAGCAATGGAAGGTTTTCAAGTTCAGACTATAGAAGATACCTTGGGGCTTGGCGATATTTATGTGACTACCACAGGCAATAAAGATGTAATTCGCATTGAGCACATGGTTAAAATGAAAGATCAGGCAATTGTCTGCAATATTGGTCATTTTGACAATGAAATTCAGGTGGGAGCTCTCGAGTCTTATCCTGAGATTAAAAAACTTAATATTAAACCTCAGGTGGATAAATATACTTTTCCAGAGGGAAATGCGATATTTCTTTTAGCTGAAGGCAGATTGGTAAATTTGGGCTGCGCAACCGGACATCCGTCTTTTGTAATGTCAAATTCATTTGCTAATCAGGTATTGGCGCAACTTGACCTGTGGAAAAATAAAGATAAATATGAGAATAAAGTTTATCGTTTGCCAAAATACCTTGATGAAGATGTTGCTCGGCTGCATTTAGAAAAAATCGGGGTAAAACTGACCAAGCTGACCAAAGAACAATCAGAATATTTAGAAATTCCAGTAGATGGTCCGTATAAACCCGACCACTATAGATATTAGTACTAATTAAAAAGATGACAGAAAACAGAAAAAGAGCGGGTAAAGGTAAATGGTAACGAAGCCCGTATCGGTAATGATTAATGGTTACGGCTAAATATTTTAAGCCGATTGACTTTACCTCAAAACGAAACGGGCATCGTAACCTTAACCATGATTTTTTATGCGCAATACGCGATACTCACAACGCAATAGAGAAATACAAACAATAGGGAGGAATAAAATGGTATCCTATAAATCTTTAGGATTGTCGAATACGCGGGAAATGTTCAAAAAGGCCATGGCTGGTAAATACGCGGTACCGGCATATAATTTTAATAATATGGAGCAGATTCAGGCAATTATGATTGCTTGTGTGGAATCGCAATCTCCGGTAATTATTCAGGTATCCAGCGGAGCAAGAAAATACGCGAATCAGACTTTGCTGCGCTATATGGCTCAGGGAGCTGTGGAAATGATGAAGGATTTAGCCAAAGAAAAAGGTTTAAAAGAAATCCCGGTTTGTTTGCATCTTGACCACGGCGATACTTTTGAACTGGCCAAATCTTGTATTGATCATGGCTTTTCTTCAGTAATGATCGACGGCTCACATCATAGCTTTGAAGATAACATTGCTTTGACTAAAAAGGTAGTTGAGTATGCCCATCAGTTTGATGTGACTGTAGAAGGCGAATTAGGAGTATTAGCCGGCATTGAGGATGATGTTGTGGCCGCGGAATCAACTTATACCCATCCGGCGGAAGTTATTGAATTTGTACAGAGAACCGGAGTGGATTCCTTGGCGATTTCCATCGGCACATCGCATGGCGCGAATAAATTCAAGCCATCGCAGTGCACGAAAAACGCGGATGGTGTGTATGTTCCGCCAGCGCTGAAATTCGATATTTTAGAAGAAATTGAAAAAAAGATTCCAGGATTCCCGATTGTGCTGCATGGTTCATCATCAGTTCCGGTTGAAGCAGTAAAGATGATAAATGCAAATGGCGGGGGATTAAAAGATACTATTGGTATCCCTGAAGAACAATTGCGTAAAGCAACCAAATCAGCAGTTTGTAAGGTTAATATTGATTCAGACGGCCGTTTATGGATGACCGCGGCAATCAGAAAGCATTTTACGGATAAGCCGGGTGATTTTGATCCCAGACAATATTTAGGACCTGCGCGTTTAGCTTTGATCGCGATGTACAAGCATAAGAACGAAAATGTGCTGGGTTCCGCGGGAAAAGCATAAAATAGCTCATATCTGGTGGCTGATAGCTCATGGCCAAAGCAAAAAATAAATTAAGAAATAGCTCTGCTGGTAAAACAGCAGGGTTATTTTTTGTTACAAGGACACATCGTAGGGGCCGATGGCTGTCGGCCCGGGACAATATAAAATTATTAATGATTGTGTTTCAGAACCACATTCCAATGCGGGTTTGGAAACGGTATAGTCAAAAAACCTGTAAGGGCGGCTCTCCGTGGCCGCCCGCTAAAAAATAGAGAATTACAATTAAATAATATATCCAATAACGAGCCGACACAGGTACTGGCCCCTACAGGAAATTTTTTTCTTGACAAAAATCGCACTTTATGTTTTATTAAAACAATATAATGTTAATTGACATTTATCCAAAACGAAAGTGATACAGATGTTTCACTGTTTGAAAACAAAAAATAATCAAAGATTTAATCCGCTATCGGCGTAAGCCCTTAGCGGTTTTTTTTATGCCTAAAACATGGAAGAAAAATAATGAAACAACTAACTACAGTTCTATCAATCAAATTATCACCTATTTATTACCCTTAATAAAAGGAGAAGTTATGAAAAGAGTTCTTGTTTTGATTTTGGTCTTGTTCTTTTGTGCGGTTAACGTTTATGCTGCAGATGGCGATTTGAAAGTTATGGGTGATTTGACTGTAGGTTCGAGTACGCCAAATCCATTATATAAGCTATTAATAACAAAAGATAATGATGATGTTAGATTAGCGCTTATGCCGACGGGACCTGAATGTGGTTCACAAATAGATTTTTTTGATACAAACGGACTTCAGGCAACAATTAAATATCGATATAATAGCGATTTAAATATGGCGTGTAATGATAATATTAGTTTTGATTGTGCTTACTTTTTTGTTTCTGGGCTCGCCATGGGAACAACTCCTTGGTATCAATATTCAGATAGGCGATTGAAGAAAAATATAGCGCCTTTATCTGGAGCATTAGACAAGGTTATGAAACTCCGGGGAGTAAAGTTTGAATGGAATGAAGAGGATCTGCCGGAAGATTATAAGAAAGATTCGAAAGGAAAAATTAAAAAAGGGAAAATTTTTCCAAAAGGATCCCATGTCGGCCTTATTGCTCAAGAGGTGAATGAAGTTGTGCCTGAGGTGGTAACCAAAAAAGGTGAATTTTACGCTATTGCTTCTTCAGATTTGACGGGACTTTTGGTAGAAGCGATCAAAGAACAGCAGCGCTTAATCGAAGCGCAAGATAAGCGTATAAAACGACTTGAAGCAAAGATGAAATAAAAGCTTAAGAATGAATGTTGATTTTTTAAAACGTCTACTTAAATGGGTGACAAAAAGCGTTTATGAAAAGATACCTCAAATATAAAAAATCGGCAATCCTGATCCTAGGCTGTCTCTTACTAGCCAATTATGCTCAGGCAGCTGTTAGAATAGAAGGAAACACAACTACATACCCTTCTATTCAGCAAGCTTATGATAATGCCCAGGACCAAGATACGCTGCAAGTCCAGTCTATGTGGTATTCAGAGAATTGTAACTTTAATCAAAATATAAGCATAACCCTCATCGGCGGCTACAACCAGGACTTCACCGATAACAGTCTAGATGACTCAGTTCTTATGGGAGACTTAAACATTACTAGCGGAGAAGTCACTCTCGGTAAGCTCATCATAGCTACCCAGGGAGGACTAATTGATACAACTCCGCCTACCGGAACGATCACGATCAATGCTGATGATGTCAATACCACTTCCCCGGAAGTAAGTCTGACTCTATCATCCATTGATGGTAATTCAGGTCTAGGACAGATGCAGTTTTCCAATGACAATATCACCTACTCAGCCCCTGAACCATATAACACTCTCAAAAACTGGACTTTGACCACAGGTGATGGAGAAAAAACAGTCTATGTCAAATACCAGGATATAGCCGGCAACTGGTCACAACCTTTTACTGATACTATTATCCTGGATACTACGGGCTATCAATTGATTTCTAATTTGTCTGATGCTCCGGACGCGTTTAGCCCT